>ENA-OQIO01000461-OQIO01000461.1-human-gut-metagenome-genome-assembly--contig:-NODE-461-length-22173-cov-2.428921_pt1 | contig 22173 bp, 35 predicted proteins | sample MGYA00242573_ERZ504737 | MGnify/ENA primary metagenome ERZ504737 (study PRJEB26092, sample SAMD00036203) | human gut metagenome | host: Homo sapiens | study: EMG produced TPA metagenomics assembly of...
TTTTTTCTTTTCCCTCACAAATTTCTTTAAAGTATAATAATTCTCCCATTCTCTGCCTCCTCATATCATTTATCGTTATACTTTAAGTATACAGCCGAATTATTGCAGAAATCTTATTAAATTGTTCCTTTAGCCTTTTTTCTATGATACTATCTTCATTGTATTTGTGTAACTGACCGCCCAATAAACGCTTTCCTATAATAATCCAGGTATCTCTATTGTACTGGTCCATATCTCTATACAACTCCATAATTTCTCTTTTATTATCCTGCTCTCTCTGCTGTTCCTCTTCATCCTTTCTCAATATATAATCAACTGGGACTTTAAAGAATTTGGATAATGCAAGCAACATATCACCAGAAATATTCTCGTCTACCTTTTCATACTTACTAATTGTCTGCTGACTGACTCCTATTTCTTCCCCAAGCCTTGTCTGAGTCAGGCCTAATTTTTTTCTTAATTCAGATATTCGATTCACAAGCGTACACCTCCCGATACAATCATTTTACACTTAAATACGCCTATGTTTTACTTCATTTAAGAGTATTACTACCATGTATCGTGTATATCGTAGTATTACTATCTCAATTTCTATATATCTATGCCGAAAAAAAGTCAATCTATACAAACAATATAGTAATTTCTTTTCTTTTAAATATACTAGTGCTTATAGAGGAGGAGAAGTGCTTATGAAAAAGCTATTATTTGTTGGCAACCCATCCATCTTAGGGGAAAATCTGGAGAATATCTTAAAACAAAATTATCACACCGATGTTATTTCCATCGTACCAAAGCAAATTAGCAGCATACCGTTTAACTCTTATAATGCTTTGATCTTGGATTTCACAATGTTACATAAATACAGTCTTACCATAAGTAAAACTGCAAAACAATGCTACCCAAACATCATTGTTCTGTTTTTATGCCCTACCAATATTCCAGAACAAATTATTTTGGATTTCTATGAATCTGGTGCTGACGACCATTTATATTCGACCCTCTCATCACCAGCACTTTTACTGAAAAAATTGAATATCTTATTTACCAACTATCGTCTAGCCACAAAGTACGAAGACAGCCACATAACTTTAAATTTTGACTCCTTGACCGCAGTGATTGAAGGTGCTGTTACTTCTTTTACTCCATTGGAATTTAAACTACTCAAACTACTTTCTTTAAATTCAAACACCGTTTTAACCAGACAACATCTTTTATATTCTCTATGGGATCGAAATGGAAATTACGTAGAAGAAACTTCTCTGAATAGTATGATCTGCCGTATACGGCAAAGAATTGATACTGAAAATCATCATTATATTAAGACAATATATGGAATTGGATATATGTGGATTTCTTATTTAATATAAGCAGAATCCTATTAAATAATAGACGATTCTGCTTATATTTCAAACTTCACTTCTTACTGATCACAGCTAAAAAAACAAGTAGCCATAATACAATCTGTAACACACTCATAACGTACCTGATTACAATTTACGTCATATACATTCACTTCTTCTTTCTGTAATTCCTGCTTTTCCAAATTTGCCTCTTTCATAATAATATCACCGCCTTGTTCATCATTTATATTTTATTCCCATGGAGAAATCATTGCATTAATCCCCATACAGTCATGTAGACATTCATATTTTATTACTCCACAATCATCTGTATATACATTCACTTCTTCTATATCCAGTTCACAATTTTTTGCTTTTCTCTCTTCTTCCATGTCTTTTTTCCTTTCTGTATAAACTTATTCAATTGTTATTAGTATTCAATATTGAGCCAAGCACCTCCGCCCAAGCAATCATTTAAACAATGAAATTGTATCTCGCCACATTCATCCGTATAAATGCTTACTTCTGCAATAAAGAGTTCTCTTGTCTCTTGGTCTTCTCTTTGCTCTTTCATCCCACTTTCCTCCTTCCTGTTAATATTTTTTTGATAACATAAGTATAATATTTTAAAATTTCATTTCCATATTTTATGTACAGATTGCATTTTTTTCTTTCTATTTGGATAATTATTCCATTCTTAGTTGATCAATGATTGATTTTTTCTTCTGCTCTCTTATTTGGTAAATAGATAATATAACCTGTATTAACAGAAGTACAAATACATATATGCTCATATAAAAAAATGGAAATGAATATTCTACCACTTTCCCATAACACCCTATACTCATTTGACGACAAATTAGTATTGCAATAGGAGTTCCCATTAGCAGTGTTACGCAAATGCATAAGATAGAATAGCACATACCTTCACAGATAATAACTTTATAAAGTTGTTTTTCTGTCAACCCTATAGACCGTAAAACACTATATTCACGTCTTCTAAATAATTGATTTGACAGTGTTGTGTTGATCATATTGATTACTCCAAACAAAAAAATCAAAACAGAGGCTACTTGCAAAATTGTATATATAGTATTGGCTGACCTATAGTTTTCTACTCTACCATGCAAGCTCTCTATCTTAATATCTTGATTCTGTATGATTATATTTTCAAGTTTCTCTTCAATATTACTCTGCTCTTTAGGACTAACTGTAATTCCCCATGTATAATCATAATTTTTAATTCCAGGAAGTAATTTTGTAAATGCAGCTTCAGACATATACATCATAGCCGCATCAAATCCTCCATGTCCATTTCCTTCTGAAACTGGTGCTTTAGATGATTGAAAAATACCTGATACCTTTACCGGTATTTTTTCTTTCCCAAATGATATTTCAAACTGCATTCCTACCTTTACTTCTTCCCCGAAATCTTGATAACCGCTTTTTACCAGCACTTCTTGTGAATTTTCTGGCAATTTTCCCACAATTAACGATTCCTTAATTTCCTTTTTATTTTTCTCTGTAAGCATATCACACATGCCTCTTCCGTCTTCGTTTTTATATTGGAAAGTAAAAGTTGCCGATTTTCTTAGCGTTTGTATGTTTCTTACACCTGAAATTTACTAATCTCCTGCTTTAAATTTTCATTAAGTGGATTTCCTGAATACAATAATTTCGTATGCTCTTTATCTGAGTCAATATATAATTTATAATCGACATTACCAAAATAGTATTGTGCCATCGTTCCGGAGATTGCAAAAGTAAAGCTGATGATACCGCTAATAAAATAATTCCTCCAAGACTCAATGATATAACAACACTCCATACTTTTTTTTGGTTCTCTCTTAAAGTTCATTATACCCAAAGATATCGGAGTGAATTTTCTATATTTATTTTGTACAGTTGTTTTTAAATTATCAGTTATCATAACTCTTACAGCTTCAATTGGTGAAACCTTCATTGCTATTTTAACTGGCTTCTTTATAGATACATTCACAATAATACTGCAAACAATTACTGTCATAATTGCACACGCAATGTAATTTGTAATATTAACTCCTTTTGCTAATATTACTAACGAACAAAGCATTGCCAACATGATACCGAATAAGATACCTATAAATCCTAAGAATCTTCCTTCTCTTTTAACAACATTTTTAACCTGTTTTTGAGTTGCCCCTATTGTTCTAAGTTGACCATAATTTCGTATATTATTAATAATAGAAATTTGAAGATGCTTTTAATGACTGTATAACTTCCAATAAAAACAAGTCCTATAAATATACCTAAAACACCTAACTGATCTGCTGAAATCACTCGATTAACATAACGAAAATATTGGTTGTTAAATGCTACTGGTAAATTATATTTTTCAGCAATCTCTCTACAGTATTCTTTTATATCTGTAGCATTCTTCTCTTTCACATGTACATAAATCATATTGGAGTTCTCGTCATATTCTTTTATAATTTTTCAGTTTTTCCCAAGATATTAAAAATGGAAATGTTTCTCCACTGGATTCCATATCAAGAATTCCTGAAATCGTATATTCTCCAGATAATTTCTCTGTGCTTAAAGTAATTTTATCTCCTATCTTTTTATTTTTTTCATATTTCTCTAGCCAGTTTCTGCATACAGCAATCTGATTTTCTTCCTTTGGAACTTCTCCACTGGATAAGCCCATCTGATTTCTCATCATATAGAGCATTGGCTGATTCATGTAAAAATAAGTAGCAGTATATTTTTCACTCGATGGCATATCTCCAACAATATAATATTGCCCTACTCTTTCAAATCCTACTTCTTCTTTTAGATTCAAAAATTTTTCCTCAGAAACATTCATATATACTGCTTCGTATGTATCCTGAATCTGTTTTTTTTGTACTTCCATCAACGAAGTAACTATTAATCCTGAAAAACAGATTAAAAATGATGCAAGTGCTATTGCAATTATTATCATGATATTTCTTCGTTTCTCAAATTGAATATTTCTTCTTACAATATTCTTTACTACCATTTTATTTGCTGTACTTTTCATTCCTATCAGCCCAGTTCTAAGAAATTTTCCGTCTTCTATCTGCACTATTCTTTCAGTCAGACCTGCAATATGTTCATTATGTGTAATCATTACCACAGTTTGTTCAAATCTTCTACTCGTGTTTTGAATTAATTCTAATACATCCTGACTAGTTCTACTATCAAGATTTCCTGTCGGTTCATCTGCAAGTATAATTGCTGGTTTCGTAATCAAGGCTCTTGCAATCGCAACACGCTGCTGCTGTCCGCCAGATAACATATTCGGCATGCTATTAATTCTTTCTTCCAGACCAAGGATACTGATAATCTCCTTCAAAAATTCCTGATCAACACTTTTTCCATCTAGTTCTATTGGTAAAACAATATTCTCATAAACATTCAACATCGGCAATAAATTATAATTTTGAAAAATAAAGCCAATATTTCTTCTTCGAAATATTGTGAGTTGCTCATCATTTAATTCTAGCAAATTTTTCCCTTGAATTTTTACTATCCCTGATGTAGGTCTATCCAATCCACCAATCATATTTAGCAAAGTTGATTTACCACTTCCTGATGTACCAACGATAGCCACAAATTCTCCTTTCTCAACGGTAAAATTTATTCCGTCCAGTGCTTTCGTAATGTTGGGTTCTACTCCGTAATATTTTTTCAAATTTACTGTTTCTAAAACTATCATATTTTACATCTCCTTTTATACTTTTTCTCAATTCACATCAAGATATATCAACGAAAGGCTACTCGATTTTCCTCGAATAGCCTTTCAAATATTTATATGTATTACTTAGTTGTGTTTAAAAATGCTCCGCCACCAATACAATCATTTTCACACTGTTTACGAACTATATCACAATCCGTTAAGTCGTAAATATTAACTTCTTCGTTTAAGAGTTCTTCGTTTTCAGTTACTTCTATTCTCTTTTCTTCCATGTCAATAATCCTCCTTTTTAATAATCCGGATTCAGAAAAGATCCGCCACCGAAGCAGTCCTTTTTACAATGATTCTGGATTTCTCCACAATCTGTTGCATAAACATTAATTTCTTCTTTAGATAATTCCTGACTTTCTCTCTTTTTTAATTCGTCCATAAAATCTACTCCTCTCTGCTTTTCTCATCTACTCCATAGGTGTAATCAAAGCCAACACTCCAAAGCAATCTGTCACACAATTATATCTTGTTGTATCACAATCTTTTGTGTATACATTTACTTCCTCATTGTTAAGTTCCAATGCTATTCTTTCTGTATTGAATTCTTCCATAGAACTCACCTCCTTATGCCTATATTTATACGCTTTACCATACCTTTTATCTATATTTCTTGTCTAAATTGCTCTTTTTTCTTCCTCGTTGGCTTTTTCCTTCCATTTTCTCTTTACTTCCTCCATATACTCAATATAGATTTCTAGATTTTTCCTCCTATTTTCTTTAGAATTGTAATAAAATAACACATAATTTAACACTGCTTTTAAGAAAATGCACCGGTAATCATAAGGTTCTTCTGATGCCATACAACGTCCACCGCATATATAGCGGTAATCACATTCTTTACATATCTCTTTATATTCAGCACAGAACAATCTCTTAATTTCATCTTTTTCCAATAAATTTTCTAATTCCTGTAAAATTTTCTGTGGCTCATCGGACAGTATATTTCCCATTCGAACCTGGTTCTGCTCCATACACTGACACATGTAAATATCGCCTTCCGGGAAAATTGCCATAACTTTTCCATAACCCCCACAAGAATTTCTTACCTGAATTCTCTGATAAAAGGCTCCCCCTATTTTTTTTATTCTCGTATCCCTGTTTCAATATATATTTTGCTATCTTCAGGTTCATATCAAGATGTTCCATATCTGTTAAAATTTCAGAGTTTTCTTTCGCCCTACCCACAGATGAAACAATATTAAAAAGAACATCAACGTCATATTTCGCAGCTATATCAATCAATCGATACAACTCCCTTTCATTGGTTTTCTCATAAATGAAACTAAGGACCACCTTTATTCCAGCTTGCTGACACATCTCGATATGATTAATTAGCTGCTGCTCCTTTTCAGGTGTTCCAAACATGTGCATGGTACTGAAATCAATTTCATCTATATATCCTTTGAGTTGTTCTGTTAATTCCCCGGTAATAGCAAGACCATTACTCTGCAGAGTAATTGGGCAAGTCAAACCATTTCTTAATGCTTTTGCAATTTCCACAATTTGATCTTTAATCAGTGGCTCTCCACCTGTAAGAATCATTTTATGTGGTTTATTTTTCTGAAAGAACGGAATCACCTTATTCTGTATATCCTCCAGCTTAAATTCTTTTTCTGGACGAAGCTTGTCGTTTGCACTGATCGCACAAAAATCACAATTCATATTACATTTCCTGGTTACCATCAAATATACCGTATTGATTTTCTCATGATTATTCTCTATTTCCTTTATAAATTCAGTTTGCTGCTTCCATACAGGGAATAACTTTTCCTGAAACTCTGGTTTATCTAAATTGTCTGCAAATCTTTTACTTACCCCCAGGCAGACTTTTCCTACCGGATCAATTAAAGCCACTTTTTCTCCCTCAGTTATCTTAATAAACTCATTCATCTTACTTTCCATGGCGTAAATATCTCCTTTCATATTCTTGTTTCAGCTTTTCAAGCTGTTTTTCAGTTAAGTTTGTTTGAATCAGATGATACATCCACTTCGTCACTTCACAATTCACTTTTATAGGTTGATATACATTTTGGTGAATTTCATAATTTGCCACCTGACAGCCTCTTGTTTTACAATGTCTAATGTATTGACATTCTTTACACATTGTATCCTCTTGATCCTCTAGGTAAATAATCTCTCGAATCCTCGGAACATCCAACCCGGCTTCTACAGAACCGATTTTAAATTCTGGAAGTTCCGCACAAGTATAAATCCCACCATCCGTTGTTACATAGCAAGTTGTCAAACCTGCCTTACATGCGTAAAATGGACATGGAATCAGGAAAGATTTCAGATATTGTTCCCAAAGATTCCAAAAGATTACTTCTTGATTTTTTTTGTATATGTGCTTTATATAAACCAAATACCTTCTCTATCTGCTCTCGTAATCCCTGTATCTGCTCATCACTCCAGGAGCAATAATAATCAATTCCCGACTCTAATTTTTTAATTCCTAAATCAAGCAAAAACTGGAAACTTTCTGCATAATATTGATAGTTATTACTTGTCACAACACTGGCTACCGAAATCTGATTTCCTGTTTCCTGCTCATATTTTCTCAATAACGGAAGGTTCTTCATAATTTTTTCAAAGCTTCCGGTTCCTGCATAATCTCTCCTGTTCAAATTCTGAACATACTCAGGACCATCTAAACTCACCTTCACCTCAAATGTATTTTCCACAAAAAAATCAATTACTTCATCTGTAACTAACGTTCCATTTATCGTAGTACTGAACTTGCATATTAAGTTTGTTTCCTGGCATTTTTTCTTCGCATAATCTACCACATCTTTCATCAGATTAAATGCCATAAGGGGTTCCCCTCCAATAAAGTAAACCATAAGTGTCCGATCATGCTGTTTATTTGCTTCATGCACAGCAATATCGATTGCCTTTTGAGCCGTTTCTAAACTCATGTATGTATTTTTCTTCTCGCCCAGATAGCAGTAAGTACAATTCAAATTGCACTTATTTATAATCTCTAATGACAATGTATACATTTTCCTGCCTCCTAAACTGTAAATTGGTTCAGATTTTTATTTGTTTTCTTCTGGAAATCCAATCTTTCCACCATATTAAATAAGGGATATCGCAAAACAATTTCTGTCTCCGGATGTCCCATGGCATATCCCCTGATTCTCTCTTTATACTCACATATTTCCTGATAATTGTTGTGATCAATAAATAGCACCGGATACTGTTCTGCTGTTTTTATATTTCTCAATTTTTCCATTCCACTTTCAAAAGTATCACATCTCTTTGTTCTCGTAACTTCCCGTATGAAACGCTGCTCTAAAGGTTCTTCTATACGGTTCGTTAGAAAATAACACTGTTTCTGCTTCAATGTTTGATATGGATAATACTTATTCAAAGTGTTAAGAGTAAACTGTAAAATTGCCTGTTGATACTGCTTATAATTACTCAAATAGCCTGTTACCACAGCACAGGCAAGGCTATTTCCTGGATGTAGCACCGGTATTCCTAAGTGATATAAAAAGAAAAGCCCACAAGAAAAAATTACATCATTTTCCTTTTCATCATATTGAAGCACTTGTATCGGGTTCTCCATATCCAGGCATCTTACCCCCATTACAAAGGGGAAGGAAGCAGGATAGGTTGCTTCTGCTTTCTGATTGGAATGTGCAGCCACAATCAGAATACCCTTTTCTGTAGCAGCCCTACACACTTCCTCGATTTCTTTGTGATATTTGTACTCATCTCCCATACTCATATTAATTATATCTACCTGTTCCTCTATCAGTAATTCAATACCTTCTATCATATCCAGAACCGTACTCTTTTTGTTCTTCCTCACAATAGGTACCAGAACAATTTCAGCTTCTGGGTTTTCCTTTAAAATAAAAGAACAGACATATTCCGCATGGGTAAATCCAAAGGCATCTTTACTGTATTCCTGACCTTTCCACTTGCAGTCTATTTTTACAATTTTCTTATCTTGAAAAAAAGGATTATCAAAAGATCCATTGGAATCCAACACACCTATCCTCACTTTTCACTCACCTGCCTTATATGTAGCTTCTCCAAATCCACAATAATATCTGCTTCTCGCAATTCTTCCAGATTGTGCGTAGAAAAAATAATAATTTTCTCCCTTGATAACGCATGCAATAATTGATAAAAACGCCCTCTTCGTTTTTCATCAATATTTGCTGTCGCTTCATCAAAAATCAGAATTTGTGAATTTTTCAAAATATTCCTCATAATATCCAAACGCCGCATTTGTCCCTCTGAGAAATTGCATGGATCTATCTTTATCTCGGTATCCCATACCATTTCTAAAGTATGGATTTCATCATACAAATCCAAGCACTTTGCCACTGTATCCATTTCTTCCTCCGAAACAATATGTAGTAATCCCATATTCCGTCTTACTGTATCATTGAAGAACTGTGTACGCTGCATAACATATCCTGTATTTTCCCAATAGCTGTTAATATCTAATTCCTGCAAATCTGTGTCGTTCACAACTACTTTTCCTTCTGTCGGTTGATACACACCTGTTATAATTTTGAACAGGGTGCTTTTACCTTGTCCACTTTTTCCATGAACTCCGTAAAGAGTGCCTTTTTCGAACTTCAAATTGAGCCGGTCAAATACTTGTTTATTTGACTCTGGATAAGAAAAGCTCATCTCTCTAAGGAAATGTTGTTAACTGTTGTTACTTCTTTCCGTCTCCTTGTTTCTGATCCGGATACTGAAGCAGACCATTGATATCCTTTAAGGAAACTACGGCTGTATGATACTCGTTAGCAAACTGTGCAATTCCAATAATAGGATTCATAATAATTGTCTGGTAATTCATCAAGGCCATAATGTACCTATGGTCATATTTCCTTTAAATACTTCTTGTGCACCGACTACCCAAATTATGACTGTTCCTATAAACTGAATCACGAGTATCGTAGATGTATTCAATATATACAACAAATTCTGGCGATTCGTCTCTTTTTTTGTATTTCTGATTTTTCTCAAAGTACATATCATGCACATATTGCCCACATTGAAAGAGTCTTGTAATAAACCAATTATCATAGGCGTTTGTCAGAATATTCGTGATGCTGTTATATCCTTCCAATACTTGACCACTGGTTTCCTGTATCAATTTCCCCAGGATTCTACTAATAAAAGGAACACTGACAAGTAAAATAATATTGGATACGGCAATTCCCTTATGGATAGAAAACATATATGGAGGAACAACCACCAGGATAACAATATTGGAAACCAATGTGATAATACTTGTAATTCCACATTGTTTCACTGCTGAAACATCTTTATCTACTTTCAGCAAAACGTCACTTAGCTTTATCTTCTCAAAAAAATTCACGCTTACTGTTGATAATTTATCTTCTACCTTTTGTCGCATATCTGCTGCTATCTCTTCCGATATGACAGCCACAACATAACGCTGTACATAATTCATAAGGTAGTTCAGCAGTAACATGCCCAGGAACACCGCCAGGAGGAGCATAAACGCAGATAAACTGGTACTATGTGGATTCCCCAAATCATCTATCACTTTTCCCTGCAGTTCCGGACGCACCAAAGAACCCCCCGCTGTTAACACAATTATCGCTATCGTTAAAATGTAGGAAGGTAGCAGCTTTTTCCTAAAAGCATACTCTTTTAAAAATCCAAGGTATGGGTGGCTTTGTTTACCTTTCATCACTTAACCTCTTGGCAATCTTCTCTCCGAACTCACTGAATTTTAAATCTTCCTCCTGGATATAGTCTATATACACTCCTAATTTTTCTCTAACTATTTCAATCGGCTGCTGTAAATAATATTCAAGAATCTGCACCATTGCCTTATAAAAGATATGTTCAAAAATACACTCTGCATCCGATGGTACATTAATCTTCCCTGTATTGATAAAATTCATATATCCGCATTTCATACCATGACAAAAATCTCGTATTGTGCATCCCTTGCACTTCGGATCGGTTTTATCAAAGTTAGACATTGCTATTAATTTTGCCTTTCTTATATCAACACCTTCCTTGATATTGCCTATACAATATTTTTCATTACTTGTAAGAAATCCGCATGGGTATATCTGACCGTTCGGAAAGATCTTGAAATTTCCAATTCCAGCATCGCACATGCCAAAGCAGTTTCCAAAGTTACACAACATATTAAACATTTTTCCATCAAATTGATCTATAGTAAAAACTCTGCCGCTGCTGCCTCAGCCAAGTAGTACTGCAAAATTTGTCCCACCTGTTTTTCAAATTCTACCTTCAGTTCATCAGATATTTTTAAATATACATCCATAATCATACAAATGTTATCCAAGCCATGCTCATGCAGGTAACAGATGTTTTCGAACATATACGGAATGGTATTTTCTGTGACCGTCATTCTTACAGAAAAATTCAATCCACTATCCTTTACCTTCATGATATTCTCAAAAATTTTTTCATAGCAAGAAACTCCATCTTTCGCAGCTCTGTTCAAATCATGGGTTTCCTTATTCCCATCAAAACTAAGGCGTACTGTAAAATGATTTTCTTTCATAAATGCAATGAACCGATCATCCATCATGGAACAGTTGGTAGTAATATAATACTTTACTTCCCTTTCCGGATAATTATCTTTGATATAGCTACTGCCTTGTAAATTAAATCTTTCTTCAGCAAAGCTCACCGCCCAAAAAATCAATCAAGACTTTCCCTCTATCCCCATAATTCATCATAAACTCCAAAGAGTCCACAAGTGTTTTTTCATTCAACTGATAATGGTTATGGTAGTCTTCATAACAATACTGACATTTAAAATTACAATCTGTTGTCATATATAATGTGAAATTATACATATCTGTCTACTCCTTTCTTGAATATACTAAAAACAATTTTAATCAAATTCTCCTATCTCGCCATATATTTTGATTATTTTGCGTATTTTAGTGTCTAAATGGCATAAAAACAGGCCTCGATATTCTTAATACCAAGACCTGAAAAACTCTTATTAATAGATTCCAACTTCTTTTCCAAATTTATACATATATTGAGTTACCGTCTGTATAGCATGCTGCACAGATTGTCTGCCTGCACTATCATAGGAACTTTCCTTTTGAGCATCCGCCGCAAGCCCTTTCGCATGTTTTGCTGCGGAATACATCAAATCTCCTGTTGATGTATTTAATGCGGTTGTATATACGGATGAGCCAAACGAATTTCCTGCTATTGTGTAAGATTTACGGTTTTTATCAACATATTTTTCAAAAGCGGAATGATTGCTGTTTACTGCTGTCAAGTTCGATGCATGATGCGGTTCATTTAAGTCTGATACATAATGGGTGCCTTTTCCTAAGTTTGACATAGCCAATTGTACATCTCCTGCACGATACGCATTTACTGCTGCCTGAAAATATGACTCTGCTCTTGTCCTAGCTGTCGGAGATTTTTGACCAAGCCAGTTTTTTCCAGTATCAGGATCATAAAAGTGTCCTGCAAAAGTTCCTGCATCTGTTTCATTTCCAAGTTTATCCGGCCAGTCGGTTGCCTCCATAAGAATAGATGAGTTCAGCTCACCATTGAATGCACTATTTCCTTTATCATTGCTCAGAATTTTAAGTGCGTTTGCAACAATATACTGATGTGTATGATCTACCCACCAGACGAAAATCTTTCATCTGGATTTGTGCCATGCTCAATCGGAACTCCTTCCCCGTAAAGTTCATCAGAACCATTCGCAATATCCTGCACTTTCGTTGGAAGTTCTGGTTGTTCCGCTGCCATAACTGGCATCGTTCCCAATAAAGCCCCCACTGATACCATGGCAATAAATAGTTTCATTTTTTTTCGCATACCCATGCCTCCTCTTCTTTTTTCTTTATTTTACATCCTGCTTCAAGAAAAAAACATATAATTTGTTTTAGTTTGCATTTTTTATGCCCTGCCTGGACCAATAAAAATGGTCACTTATTTTCCATAAGCACCATCTTGTCACACTATATTTCTATCGGAATAATCACAGAAACAGAAAACATATCATCTAAAACACTAAATGATACTTCTCCTCCATAATCTTTCACCACACTTTTTAATATTTTTGACACCAAACCCATGATTTTTCTTATCTTCCTTTGATGTTTCCAGTGTTGCATTTTCTCGCAGATAACGTACTTGTGAATCTCTTAGGCTATTTTCACATAAAATTGACAAGAACCCCTTTACTTTTTTAGCCTTTAACTGTACTAAACACTCTACCATAGGATTTTCTTCTTTCATTAACCGGCATTCTCTTAATGCGTTATCTATTGTATTCGAAATTATGACACATAAATCCTCATTTCTTATCTGTCGAAACTCTGTAAAATCGGCAAACACCTTAAATTCAATTCCCTTTTCGATAGCCTCCAATCGTTTCGTATGAAGCAAATTATCAATAAAAGTATTCCCTGATTTATAGTAACTTTGATACTTATTTAATTTACGTTCAATACCATTAATATACTCTATTTTTTGTTCTGGCTCTATATTTTCTTTCAATGCCTCCAAATGATTTTTTATATCATGGGAAAGCCTGCGGATATTTTCCATATCTTTCGATTGTTTCATATAATAATCATACTGCAAGCTCATCTCACTTATTTGAAGCTTTTTTTCATTTTCGATTTTTTTTTACATTTAAGTAGTTCTCCAAAATCACTATGTTACAGACAGTTCCTAAAAACATAACAATAGGAACTATTGATATTGTAATAACTGACCATATGTTTCCAATAATTACCTTTTTATCATTATATAGGTTATCGGTACATACTGCCATAACTATAATATTAAGCAATAACGGGATGAAAATTGTCATCACATTAATGCTTGATAAATGCGGTGGAATTCTTTCTATAATTTTCTTTAATGTCAAACATCCGGCAATAATAACACTTTCTGCAATTACCATCATCACCACTTGGTATATTCCTGGTAATTCAGCTAATACTCTATTTCCACTATATGGATATAGGAAAATACTGCTTAGTAATTGCCCTAATAACGAAATAGATAAGAAAATACTGCCTATCAAAATACAATATTTCATATTCCGTTGAAATAAAAAATGTCCTATAAACATGACAATAATCACAATCGTAATATAATTATAAACGATATGTATGGATACCCCATTCTCCATTACCCGCACCAGAAAAATACTTCCAATGCACAAAACATAGGAATACCAATTTTTCTTTCGATACTCTTGATTGTTTTTTCTATCAATTAACAAATATGTAATCAGAAAAATATTAATTATTGAAAAAAGATTCTTTATAATACTCTGTGCATACACACTATACACTTCCTCCCCGTTCTGCCATTTTTTTCATTAGGTTTTGTTTTCTAGACCGTGTAATATAAATTTTAGCTCCGGAATAAAGTGTAGTGGTAAGATCATGTAATGATTCAATACAATCGACATTTACAATAATACCATTATGACAACGTACAAAATAGTATTTTTCCAAGCGTTCTTCTAAATCTCTCATTTTAAAATATCCATCTTCCTGATTTCCATTTCGTAGATGAAATAAAACCTTTCGTTTCACGGTTTCAATGTATTCTATATCGGAAAGAAATAGTTTAAAGTATCCTTTCTCATTCTTTACTGCTATGTATTTTTGCTCATATGACTCTAGTTTTCTTAATGCTCTATTCATTTCACAATTAATCTGTACTTGTGTAATTGGTTTTGTAATAAAATTTTGGACATCATACTTATATCCAACCCCTAAAAATTCATTATGAGATGATACATAAAGAATAATTGATTTTTCATCATGTCTGCGGATAATATCCACCAACTCCATGCCATCCATCGCAGGCATCTCTATATCCAAAAAGAAAATTTGGAATTCTTCTTTTAAAGATTCCATTAACTGCAACGGCTTTGTATATTTTTTTATACAAAAGTCCTTACCATTTTTCTCTGCATAAATTTTTAGCATTTTTTCAACTGTATCTACAAAATATTTTTCATCATCACATATCGCTATTTTTATCACTCATATCACCTATCTGCTTCTTCAGCATATTTTCCATCTGTGCTTCATTTAGCCTTCTTCCCATCAACAATAACGTAGCTTTATTTATCTCATCTAACTTTTGAAAAACATCCCATAATTCTTCAATTTGACTTTTACACAAATCACTATTATCTCCATATACCAAAACATCTATTGGTATGTCAAATATATTTGCCAGTTTCACCAATAAGCTACAGGGAATATTTTCAATATCTGCCTTTTCAATCCTGCTGATTGTCTGTTGACTCGTACCTAACTTTTCGCTTAATTCTTTTTGAGAAATCCCCAATTCCTTTCTCTTTCGCCTAATTATATTCATTTTCACCACCACATCAATATAATAAAACACTTACTACCAGTCACTTCATAAGTTGGTATTTATAATAAAAATAGCGTATTTTTACCCATATTTCAAGTTTTTATTTTCAAAAAATTATGATTGAGGAGCATATATCTCCCATAGATTCCTCTTTTTCCTTTCAAAATAACACATATCAGGATTATGTTCACCTACTGTTCCACTATATGCCAAACTGTTCATGATGCAATTTTTGCTTTGGCACTTCACAGCAAAGCTGCATTTTGAACACATATTACCTTCTTTTCCTATTTTCCTCAATCTTTTGATACATTCCTTAGACAATCCATTTTCAACATCTCCAATGCACCCACTATCTTCTAAATTTGCCGCACAACCAAAGATTCTCCCATCCACCTTTATATATATTTGAATAAGACCTACACCACAAAATCCTGATTCTCCATTATTTTCTCCGTATTTCTTCAAATCTAAAATTGGTCCCCAAAGAAATGCTTTTCCTGCTTTTTTCCTTTTTTAAATAGTAACGTAATACTTTTTCCCATTCATCAGCCAAACCATCCAACTGATCGGTTGTCCATCTATTCATAACATCAATAGAAGAATCCACTATGCTAAAATTTAGATTTTCAACTAAATGGCAAACAGATTCAAATGTTTCCCCATAATTATTCTGTGTAACAACATGTGCTGCCTGAATATATTGCTTGGTTCTCTTCTCGTATTCTTTGAAATACATACAGTTTTCAATAATATTAGAATAACTTCCAACACCATCAATCCTCTTTCTGTTTTTATTATGGGTTTCCTCATCTCCATCAATACTTACTTTTAAATGAATTCTATATTTAATCAGCCATGCTAAAATCTCATCATTTAAAATAGTTCCATTTGTCGTGATAGAATATGTCACTAAAATATTTCTTTTTAATGCCTGCCCCTCTATATAATCCACCAAATGCTTTAAAAATGAAAGACTTAAGAGTGCCTCTCCACCTACAAAATCCACCCATAATCTTCGATCTCTATGATTTTCCGCATTTAAAAATGCAATTTCCAATCCTTTGTATGCTATCTGTTCGGACATCTTTTGGTTTGTCTTTCTTCCAAGATAACAATATGTACAGCGTAAATTACATATTTGGTTTACTTCTAAAGTAATTGTATACATATACTTTCCTCCAAAAAAGAAACCGCACAGACTATCATATCCGATAGGCTACACGGTTCTTTGTTTTAACTAGCTTCATTAATGTATGCCCCTGGAAATGGCCATGGGCAATCAGTTAAACATCTCTGCGTTCTTTCAGAACATCCGGTATAACTTTCTATTTCTTCCTCTGTTAAATCCAGTTCTTTTACGAACTCTTCTGTTGTTTCAGTATTAACCATGTTTTTTCTCCTTTCTGTTTAGTATATGAGGACTATAATCCAATTTTTTCCATACAACAATATTCTTTGTATAAATCAACATATTTTTGACATAGATTTTCAGTTTTCCCATTTTCCCACATATCTAGCTAATGCTCTCATGAACTCTTCTTTCTTATATTTACTTATTGGAATAGTCTTTAACTTCTGAACTTTATCTTTGATTAACACACTATCTTTCTTAACCCCTTCAACATAATCAAAATTGACCATATAACTATTATGACAGCGAAAAAATTGCTTTTTGCTTAAACGCTTCTCCAGTTCACTCATTCTTTGGCTACTTTGCACATCTCCATGAATTGTATGTAAGATCAACAGCTTGTTTTCTGTTTGTATATAGATTATATCGGAAAGTTGCAGCGTAATCAATCCATCGTGACATTTCAAAAATAATTTTTCCTCTGCATTCAACAATTTCTTTTTATATATTTTGTTTAAGATATTCTCAACTTTTCTATACAGTAAAGGTTTTGATAAAAAATCTTCTGCCGCAACTTCAAAGCCTTTCCCTGCATTAGTGATTGTATAATAAGAAGTACAAAAAACGATTGAAACATCAGTATCACTCTTCCGAATCTCCTCTGCTGTTTCAAATCCATCCATTTCAGGCATAGACACATCCAAAAATATAACATCAAACTTCGTTTCTGATAATTCAATAATAACTGACTGCCACTTCCATACGAAGTAATTTTGACTTCTACATGATTTTCATTTCCATATTTTTCGATATAACTCTCCATTTTTTTATTATAGTCAATAATATCATCACATAATGCCACTTTAATCAACTTATTCCCTGCCTTTCTCGTGTGCTAATAATCGCTGGATCAAAATGTTGATGGTTAATTTATTTTCTTCACACAAATTTCTATATTGTTTTAATAATTTCCATTCTTCCTCTGTTACTTTTTCTATTTGCTCCGTACCATTTTCTTTGCACACTATTCCACATTCTTTTTGGTTCATCTCCATCGAAATTTCCTCCTACTATTTTTTTACTATATTAGGGGAGTTTAGTTTATCCCGTCTAGTATTCTTGTTTCAATTGCGTTTTTTTATTGCCTAATTGGCAATTATAATTATGTAATCCATTTACTAAAAATGGCAGAATATGCTAGGGAGGTGTATGGATTATACCGCTACACCTCCTATAATTCTATTCTACATCCCTAAAATACCGTATGCACTTCAACAATTCTGCTGTCAATTCCTGGTACAGATCTTCATCAAAGATTCCATCTACCAAGCATTTTTAATCAAGAGTGGTCGGTACATTTCAAATATTTCCAGAATAGCATCTTCATCCCCTTGTCTTGCCCGATATAACAATTCTTTAAAATTCATGATTTCTTTCCTCCCATTCTCTTTCGTATTTTGCGGATAGCCCAATAATACGCACCTTTACAGCGTTCTTCCGTCATCTGATTTAAGATGCTCATCTCCTTAAAAGTACGCTCCTCAAAGACATGCTGATAAATAAGCTTCCGTTCTTCTTCCTGCAAAGAAAACATGGCTTCTATAAGGCTTATATCCGTCATTTCGTTCCACTCTGGATATATCCCCTGTGCTTCTTCCATAAGCAGTTGTTCTTTCTGCTCCAATTCCAGCCTTTCCTCTGGAGAAATATCCGCATCTGTATATTCTTTATCTTCCAGATTTTCCTCTGCAAATAATATTTTCTGCTGCTTTTCCAGATACCGAAGTCTTTTTCCCCTTATAGATGCCAGCAAGTAAGCAGTGAAATAATTTCTTGTTTTAGATCCATTATATTTTTGTTCTTCTTTCATTTTCTACCTCCGAAATTTGAAATCAATAAGTTTCCAAATTTCAGAGGTGGAGATCTGCATCTGTGAAGGATATTTTTATTTTGGTAAAAGAAAACGCCGAACCACATTTCTTCTGGCTCGACATCATTCTTATTCCATGCATCATCCTGCACAGTAGCTTTATAGATTAACGCATATACTGCATATAAATAACCCTTTTGGCACCCCTGCAAAAACAAGATTTTTTTGACGAATCATTACACAAATACCTGTCTTTCCTTTGCAGCATGGATGCTCCTCCTTTGTAGGTTCTCCTGCCCCGCAATCCACATTATATTGCGTATCTTCATGCACTATAATGCGTTTCTTTTACTATCAATCTACGATAAAATAAAACAATAAGTGAGGTAATGCGGATGCTGATGGATACCGTCAAGAAAAAATTAGGCTATATGGTAAGAAGTGAACGAGAAAGGCGTGGTCTGTCACAAGCAAAACTTGCAGAACAAGCCGGTGTGTCCACCCGGACCATTTCGGATATTGAAACCTGTAATGGCAATCCGGAACTTGCAACTTTAATCCCGATTGCTCAATTTCTGGATATTTTGATGCAGCTGTTCAGGATGAGCGAAAAGAACCGGACACTACTACCTATCAGATTATGAAAGAACTGCAAAACTGCTCTGAAGACGAGCGGCAAATTGCCCTACGCACCTTGCGTGGGCTTCTTTCTGCATTGAAAGAAAAGGATACACTCAATTAAGCTTTTTTCTGACAATATCTGATTTTTGATTATACGGATGAAATCTGTGAGAAACCTGTGCGGAATCTGTGAGGTTCCTGTGAACTGGCATAAATGTGCAACAAAAAAGAAGCACTCAAAAATCCGATGCTTCTTTTTTATTTTCTATCTATTTCTAAATGCACTCATTGCATCTCTAACGCTTTTGGCAACTTCAGGTGCAAGGACAAATTCAGATATCTTCTGTTTCTCTATTACATCTTCCTCTGTTTCTTCTTCCACTTGAACATTCTCCTGTTTTGAAAAATAATTCTGCATGAACCACCTGATAATCCGTCCGGTATTCCCCCTTTCCCAGAGCTTCCCGGATCTGTCGGTTTGCCTCTGCACTGGAAACACCATGCAGTCTTCCGTGTAATTCCAGCATTCCGCCGGAAGCATCACACCGATTACACCGGAACACATTTTTCTGAAGATTAACATTCATTTTCCCTTTTGTTTCTCCACAAAAATGGACAATTCACATCCATTGACGAAGAATTTTTATGCCGTACTCTAAGCTGCAGTAAATGCACGACATCTGTGATATCGTAGCTAAAGCCTGACATATCATACACTCTATGGTTCCTCCTTTCTTCCACAGCACATAAACAGCCAAAGCTGATTGTGGCAATCCTGCCTTTCATTAGGGCATAAAAAAAGAATGAAAAGTGAATTATTCCTTCGCTATCCATTCTCATATCCCTGATAATATTACCGAAAAAACAAAAGTGCCGCTATTGCCCCATAAGGACAGATAGTGACACTTTATACAATCATAAACAACTTATGCGGAATAAGCAGCCTTACTGCTCTCCTTGAGTCTTCGGATTTATACAAATCCAAAACTCCCCCTATGGGTGCGCATAAAATTAACTATAGCAGTATAGTATCACATGATATAGTATATGTCAATCTTCATGCACAATATATTGTATGTTCTTAAATACTCTGCTTTGCATATATGACTTCAATTAAAATATTGAAATATCACGTATCCCACCTCTCTTTTTTCAAGTTTACAGAAAAATTTTTAATAAAAAGTACATAATCTGTTCAATCTGAAAAAATCTCAGTTAATTACTTAATGAAATTGTTAAGACAAAACCAAGTCTTACGCTATTGTACCTTAATAATTTTATACCTTATCAGGAAATGTATATAGGTGCTGCAGATAGTGTCGCATGAATGCACGCCTGCAGCTTGATGATTACATAGTAACACCTCATACGTGCATGAAACATGGCATAGGAAACGGTTTCCTGATATGTCTACTCTTTCATTAATCTAATTTATAGAGGTGATTATATTGAGTGAAACAGACAATCTCTTTAAAGCATACTCCGTTCAGGAGATAGCATCCATGCTCGGCATTGGAAAAACAAAAACTAGGGAACTTCTTGACAGTGGAATTCTTCCAGTTACAAAAGTTGGGCGGCAATATTTTACTTCACCAGCTTCTATTCAGGAGTTTCTCAAGAAAAACATAGGAAAACAAATATTCTTTTAGCCCTTTAGAAGTTATTGTCAATCAGGCTTGGCTATATTAAAATAGAGCTTATACCTGATTTGGATGAATATCTCATTAAAGAAAGGGAACTATTCATGGCGAGAACAACGAAAGGTACACAACAAAAAAGAAGATCCAAAGGGGATGGATCACTATTTCCAAATAAGAGAGGAGGATGGACTGTGCCCGATATAGAAAAAATGGCTACCGGACAAAGAGTTTAATGCTCCTACCAAAGGAGAAGCGAAAGCATTATTAGATGACTGGAAGATAAAAGTCGCAATACAAGACGCAATTACTTCAAACATCAAAATACAGGACTATGCGAACAAATACTTATTCCGCAAAAGTCTCATGGTTGAAGCTGGCAAATTCAAACAAACCAGTCTGGATCGATTAGAAAAATTAGGTCAATCTTCTATCGTGCCCTTTTTAGGACGGCGTGGCATTAAAATCACACATACTCTTTTTTTAGACAGAATTATAGGATTCTGAAAAAAGAAAAAGCCTAGAAAACCTTGATTTCCTGGGCTTTTCAAGAGGTGCCACCCGGATTTGAACCGGGGATAGAGGTGTTGCAGACCTTTGCCTTACCACTTGGCTATGGCACCATATTCACTTTTTATTATATGTAAGAAATCTTACATAATGACTCCAAGGGGATTTGAACCCCTGTTACCGCCGTGAAAGGGCGGTGTCTTAACCGCTTGACCATGGAGCCTGGTAGAAAATTGAATTTGATATCGGACTTCATGTTTCCGAAAACTCCCCCTGTTGGACTCGAACCAACGACACTGCGGTTAACAGCCGCATGCTCTACCGACTGAGCTAAGGAGGAATAAAGGTTTTTGCACCTTCAAAACTACATACATGTTGACATTTCCTTGAGATTCATTCTTCCTGCGATTCTTGGTCAAGCCCTCACCCGATTAGTAACAGTCAGCTCCATGTGTTGCCACACTTCCACCTCTGCCCTATCTACCTCGTCGTCTTCAAGGGGGTTTACTTCTTTCGAATGGGATATCTCATCTTAAGGTGGGCTTCACGCTTAGATGCCTTCAGCGTTTATCCTTCCGGGCTTGGCTACTCGGCCGTAGACTTGGCAGTCTAACCGATGCACCAGCGGCCCGTCCATCCCGGTCCTCTCGTACTAAGGACAGCTCCTCTCAGATATCCTACGCCCACGCCGGATAGGGACCGAACTGTCTCACGACGTTCTGAACCCA
>ENA-OQIO01000462-OQIO01000462.1-human-gut-metagenome-genome-assembly--contig:-NODE-462-length-22157-cov-12.421879_pt1 | contig 22157 bp, 16 predicted proteins | sample MGYA00242573_ERZ504737 | MGnify/ENA primary metagenome ERZ504737 (study PRJEB26092, sample SAMD00036203) | human gut metagenome | host: Homo sapiens | study: EMG produced TPA metagenomics assembly of...
TATTTTTAATTTTTTCTTTCTTCCTGGGGATGCTATACGTTCCCCGGGTGATTTTTGCAGTTCTCGCAGATGCCGTAAAAATTCACAGAGTAATCTTCGATCGTACCTCTGAAATTTTCCGCTGCTACGTTCTTGATTTCGCTGATGTCACGCATTGTAAGGTCTGTCACGCAGTGACATTTTCTGCAAATGAAATGGTGATGCGTGGAAGTATCTCCATCGAACCGGTCCGGGCCATCTCCTGTTGTAAGACGCTTGATCTCTCCTAATTCAGAAAGAAGAGACAGGTTCCGGTATACTGTGCCAAGACTGATATTGGGAAATTCTTTCCGTACATCGGTATAGAGCATATCTGCGGTCGGGTGATCCTTTCGTCCCTGAAGGCAGACTTTGATGCTTTCTCTTTGTCTGCTATACTTGAGTGTTGACATAGTTCTTTTCCTTTCGTGTCTTTCGATAACAGTAATTGTTATTATATTTATACTATAAGGCTGCTTCTCGCAAAAGTCAAGAAAAAGATCACTACCCTGTCTACACAGATTTCCGTCTGTCCCAAGATCAAAAATTCCCCAAAAACGAGGAGTGCCCAGGAACCTCTCGGCGCCTGGGCTATTATTATGAAAAAATCTTAATTGTGTAGTGATTGCATACACGCTGTTCTTTTGGAACTGAGATAACTATACCAATTAATTATGAACAGATTATGAACGTGCAGTGAATCTTCTGTGAATCTGTACATTTTTTAGAATTATTTTATATTTTATTTGTGTATTTATCACATATTTTATTTCTAATTCTGTCCCTTACTCTCTACTCTGTCTAGAAATCGTTTTTCTCCGTTAATTTTTCTATTCGTATTGCCCATCCCCGATTTTCCCTGTCATTTCTCTCTCATTTATGTTAAGATTGATGTACAGCCAATGCGGCAGAATGGAGGATTTTTTATGAGTACCGGAAATCAGGAATATATACGAGACATGAACCGCGCCCTGGTTCTCGAGGCAATCGCCAACCATCCGCCGCTTTCCCGCGCAGATCTGGCGAAAATGCTGCATCTGACAAAAGCAACCGTATCCACCATCGTCCAGGAACTGCTCGACCGCCAGCTCGTCATAGAACTCGGCAGCGCCGAAAAAACTTCCATGGGTCGAAAACCGATTCTGCTTACTTTTAATAATCGCTGCGGTTCCATCATCGCCGTCGATCTCGGCGTAAAAAAGATCACCATTCTCACCGGAGATCTGAAGGGAAAATCATGTACTGTAAAAGAATACCCGATTGATCCATCCCTCTCCCTGGAGGAATACCTGATTTCCCTCCTCCACAAAACCAAATCCGACCTCCCCAAGACCCCGTGCGGCCTCGTCGGAATCTCCATCGGAATCTACGGCGTCGTCTGCGACGACCTCGTTTTATTCACACCCTACTACGATCTAAAACACTCCAACCTGAAAAACTACCTCGAAGAAGAATTTCAGGTCCCTGTCATCGTAGAAAATGAAGCCAACCTCTCCGTCATCGGCGAAGCCGCCTGCGCAGAGCACTTTAAAAATATGATCTTCCTGAACATCCACGAAGCGTCGGCATGGGAATCCTCATTGACGGCGAACTCTACACCGGCCAGAACGCTACGCCGGCGAATTCGGCCACACCATCCTCTTCCCCGATGGCCGGCCCTGCCCCTGCGGCAACCACGGCTGCCTCGAACAGTACATCTCCGAAGCCTCCGTCCTGAACGATTTTGCCGCCGCCGAAGGCTTAGAAAACGTCTCCGTCGAACGCTTCATCCAGTATTACCAGGAAGGCAACCCCAACGCCCGCAAAGTAATGCAGGATTTCACCCACTACATCGGAATCAGCCTGAACACGGTTCTCCACACCTTCAACCCGGACGTCATCGTCATCAACAGCTCCTTCACCAACTACATCCCAGGTCTGATCGACGAAATCACCTCCGGAATCCAGAACCGCCTCCGCTGGTACCTCCACGTCCTCCCGGCTCACCTGCAGGATGTCTCCGTCCTCATGGGCGGAATCAGCCTCTGCTCCCGGAACTTCCTCGGAATTTCCACCTTTAAGCTGCTGGACCTGTAACTCAGAAATAAGTCCCTGTTCAGAGCCCCATCTCGATTCCGCTGCGCTGCATCTTGATGTGGCTTCTCGCCATATGAAATTTCAGAAAAAAAGTGCTCATTCATGCAAGCATGATTCGCAATTTGTTCTGAATTCGCATGGCTCTGAATAGTCACAATTTGTTCATGATTTTTTTACAACATGAACACGCTTTCAACATAATTTACCCGTATACTAAAAGCATAAATAATGAATGCCAACATTATTTACACAATTTTCTTTTTCATATTGCCGATTAGAAAATCGGCTCTCCTTCCTTTAAAAATAAAAATGAAAGAAAGCACTGTTTCGCCAACGGTGCTTTTTTTCATGCCCTTTTCTCATTTTCTCCCATCTTCCTCACAACAATCTCACACCGATCCGCCCATCCGGGCGGATCCAGACCTCCCCTCCCGCCCCCACTACCAGCCTCGCCGCCGCCCGTCCGTCCTTGCGTGATGCGGCATGGCAGCATTGGAAAAGCGGGCAGGAAAAACCAGAAAAAATGGAGGCCTTTCGAGAGACTGAAATCTGGTGCTCAACACCAGATTTCAAGGCATTCTGAGCTGGGAAAGCATCAGGCTTTCCTGGCGAATAATGCCGGTGTCTGTCGAAAGACCTCCATTTTTTCTACGTTTTTCCCCCGCTTTTCCACCGCTGCCATGCGCATCACGCAAGGGCGGACGGGCGACGGCGAGGCGTCCCCTCTATTTACACAATTCATCCGTCAACCGCGCAAACTCCTGTAAATTCAATGCCTCCCCACGAATCGTAAGCGGCCAGCCGCAGGCTGTGATTGCAGCCTCAAATCTCCTCTTTCGAAAAATGCAGCAGCTCCGAATTTTTCAGTCCGTTCGCCAGCGTCTTCCGTCTCTGATTAAACGACGCCCGAATAATGGAGAACATCAACTTCTCATCCTTCGTCTCCACCGGCATCACCTCATGACGCGTCAGCCGGATCACCGCACTTCCAACCTTCGGCCGCGGCATAAAACAGTTCGGCGGCACATTCGCCACAATATACGGCTCCGCATAATACTGCACCGCCAGCGACAGCGCCCCGTAATCCTTCGATCCCGGCCCCGTCTGCATCCGGTCCGCAACCTCCTTCTGAACCATAACCGTAATCGAATCCACCGGCACATGATTCTCAAATAATCCCATAATAATCGGCGTCGTAATATAATACGGAAGATTCGCCACAACCTTGATCGGCCGTCCGTTGTTCTTCTCCTTCGCCAGCGCCGCCAGATCCACCTTCAAAACATCATTATTGATAACCTCAACATTATCATAATCCGACAGCGTATCCTCCAGAATCGGGATCAGATTCTTGTCAATTTCCACCGCACACACACTCCGCGCAGCATACGCAAGATACTGCGTCAGCGTACCGATACCAGGTCCGATTTCCACAACAAAATCGTCCGGTCCGATACCTGCAGCGGCTACAATCTTATCCAGCACATGTGGATCGATCAGAAAATTCTGACCATACTTTTTCTGAAATACAAAGCCGTACTTCTGCAGTACGGCTATTGTATTCTGCGGCTCCCCGAGCCACGGTTTTACTTTCTCCATAAATTCTCCATGTATTTAGAACTCAAAGTCTTTCTCGTAAAGAATCACGCGGTCGTCCGCATCGGTATGCTTTCTGGACATGCGTCTTCCGAATTTACGGGTTCCCTTTTCTGCATGGGCGATGGCACGATCCACCATATCTTTGACCTGTGAAATCGTCATCGGCTCGCCCTCCTTCTGATTGTTGCCAATCTGTGTATACAGAGCAAGCACACCCATCTCGTCCATCTTGTATCCATTCTCACGCGCATACGTGCGGGCAAACGTAACAAGCTCGTCGTTCGTGAAAACAGGAATCGAAATGACCGTCTCAAACTTCTTCGCAAAATCAGGGTAATTCCGCAGAAGACCTCTCATGCTGACCTTCTCATCCTCGATGATCAGAACCAGACTGTCGGTACGGAAATCCATTGCCTGCGACAGCTTCTCGATCGTCTCCGGGTACATCAGACCGGCACGCTCGATCAGGAGGAAACCTCCCGCCAGCTTTGAAACAATCTGCGCACAGTCCTTTTTGTTCAGAACAGATGCATCCAGACGGGCCATCTTCGTTGCCGGAAGTTTTAAGTCAGCACAGATTGCACGGACGAGATCCTCCGACAGCTTCGTTTTTCCAGTACCGTATCCGCCCATAATGGCAATGTTTCCATGACGGGAAGTACGGTCGCCTGCGTAATGATAAACACCATGCATTGCATCCAGAATCTGGATATCCATGCCTGGAACTTTCGCAAAGTAAGTAAACAGCGCTTTCTGCTCATCACTCAGCTTATCCGGCTGGGTGTCGTTCAGGATGCGGAGTCTTGCCTCCTCCGGCGTCTCCTCGCGGAGCACCTCTTCAATCGATTTCGCAACAGTTCCTTCCGGAATGTTGTCGCGGATCAGCTGAACGGTGGCATCCGTTGTTTTTTCGATGCTCATGTTGATCGTCGCATCGGATACGCGCTCACGCTTTGGCTCGGTCGGAACTTCGATTTCGATTTCCTCCGGGGTAATCTCGATCGGCTGGGTTCCTGCCGGCTCAAACGGATCGGCTGGCTCAGTCTCGGCCGGGGTTTCCGGCTCTGTTTCGCTTTCCGGCTCATCAGCAGGTTCTGCTTCCGCAGTTTCCGGCTCGTCCGGCAGTTCGATTTCCGATGCTTTTTCAGCTTCCTGCACTTCTGCGTTCAGCGCTGCCTGAAGCTCACTAAAATCGATGGTCGGCCGTGTCTCCTCTGCCGGTTTCAGATCCGGGATGACAACCGTTGCATCCATGGACGGCGTCTCCGCCGGTTCTACGGTTTCCTCAATTTCGGCTTCCGCCTGAGCCTTCTCGGCTGCTTCTGTTTCAGCTTCCACTGCTGGTTCTGTAACTTCTGCTTCTTCGATTTCAGCCTCGGCTGCCGGTTCTATAATCTCTTCGATCTCAGCTTCATCCATCGGCTCTGCAGCTTCTTCGGTTTCAGCCTCATCCGCCGGTTCTGTGATCTCTTCGGTTTCCGCTTCATCTGCCGGTTCTGCTGCTTCTTCCGGCTCAGCTTCCGCCTGCGGCTCCTCAGCCGCTTCCCGTGCCTCTGCCTCGGACTCCGGATCCATCGGCTGCTCTGCGGTTTCGGCTTCTGCTGCCGGTTCCACTGGCTCTTCTGCTTCTTCCTCCGACAGGTTTGCTGCGGTCTCCTGGAACAGTGCTTCGAGGTCCGGCTCTTCGTATTTCTTCTCCGGCTTCGGTGCTTTCGGCATTACCGGCTCGGCTTTTTCCTTCGGTTTTGGCTGCGGTCTTGTCTTGATCGTCGTGTTGGCATCCGGGGATACCTCTACGTTTACATCAAGCTGCTCCGGCTCCAGATCTTTTACTTCGTACTGTACCGGCTCTTCGCTTGTCTCTTCCTCGACTGCCGTCTCTTCCTGTTTCTTTCCGCGGAAGGAGAAGACATCGCGGATGCTCTTTGCAAGCTCTGCGTGAAGATCGATCGTATTTCCAAGGTACGTCGGCGTGCTGTCTGCATACGCCTGCTCTTCCGGAATCTCCTCGATCGGCTCCTCTGTCTGCTGCAGTGCTTCGTACTCCTGCACCTGCTCTGCATCTGCCTCGGCCTGCTGTGTTTTCTCATATGCTTCGTACGGCGAACCGGCTTCTTTTTCTTCTTCACCGGCCACATACTGGCTCATCACACCGCCGTTTACCGGTTTTACTTCCGGCGTCTCTGCCGGCTCTTTCGTCGCAGCCATTTCACCGGCTCCGCTCTCTCCGGCTAACCGCACTTCAAGTGCTTCCGGATCCTCGGACGGCTCTTCATTCTTTTTGTAGTCAAAACGATGCTCGTATTTGATCTGCTGGGACGGTGACAGCGGCTCGTACTTCATTTTCAGATCCATTGCCTTTGTCACATATTTGCCCTCGCTGAACCACAGGATCAGCTCATCACAGGCATCGATGCATTTCTGCGTCTCTCCGGCTTTGCTGTAAAGGTTTGCCAGTTCATATGCCCATCTCTCGGTAAATTCCCGCTCTTTGTATTCCTCCAGAAGGGAAATCTGCTCCTCAAGCGGCGCTTTCTGTCCTCTTAAAATCTTGTATTTCAGCAGATACCGGGAATTATCGTGACGTGCGACTGCTTCAAACTCGTTGTAAAAGTCAATCGCCTCATCAAAGTCTTTCATTTTTACGGAGACCTCTACCAGGCGGTACAGAATGCCCTTTCCGATGGAGGAATGGTCATACGCCATCAGCAGAATCTTCTTCGCCTCCGGATATCGTTTGTTCGCCTCATAGACATCCGCTACCATGCCGAGCGTGCGCAGACTCTTGACACGCCGCCAGTCAACGGCTTCTACAACTGCAAGTGCCCCCTCATAGTCCTCTTTTTTTACCAGACTGTTCAGCTCTTTCAGCCGGCTTGATATTCAGCTTTATCCAATCTTTTCACCTCAATACATTTCAGATTGTTTTAGTTCATAGACACGAACAGTGTACCACACTCCCCGTAGAATGTCAAAAGAATGCCTGTTTTGCAGGCATTTTTCGGGATGCAGATCCTTCCAGCGGGCATCAAAAAAAGAACACCCGCCCCTCCGGTTTTCCCCGGAAAAGCAGGTGTCCCCTAACTACTTATATTTGATTCTGATTACTTTCTGACAGTAATCTTGTCCAGATGCCAGATATCATCTACATACTGCTGGATGGTACGGTCGGATGTGAATTTGCCGCTGTGTGCGGTATTCAGGATCGCGCTTCTTGCCCATGCAGAAGTATTTCTGTATTTATCCTCAACACGCTCCTGTGCTGCCGCATAGGACTTGAAGTCTGCCAGGGTAAAGTACATATCCGGGCGCGGAGCATTCTTCGGTGTGAGCAGAGAGTCATACAGATCACGGAACATCATGGTGTCGCCGTTTGAGTATCTTCCGCTGATCAGATCCATCACTACGTTGTGGATGTCCTGATCGTGGATGAAGTAGCTCATCGGATCGTAGGTGTAGTTGTTCTCATATTCGATAACCTGATCTGCGGAAAGTCCGAAGATGAAGGCGTTCTCTTTTCCAACTTCCTCAACGATCTCTACGTTTGCACCGTCCATGGTTCCAAGAGTCAGGGCACCGTTCAGCATGAACTTCATGTTACCGGTACCGGAAGCCTCTTTACTTGCGGTGGAAATCTGCTCGGAAACATCAGCAGCGGCAAAGATCAGCTCTGCGTTGCTGACACGATAATCCTCGATAAATACAACTTTGATCTTTCCTTTGATGGTCGGATCGTTATTTACGACATCCCCAACGGAATTGATCAGTTTGATGATTGCTTTTGCACGCTCATAGCCTGCGGAAGCTTTCGCTCCAAAGATGAAGGTTCTTGGGTAGAACGGCATATCCGGGTTCTTTTTCAGACGGTCATACAGGTACATAATATGAAGAATGTTCATAAACTGGCGTTTGTACTCATGCAGACGCTTTACCTGAACGTCAAAAATAGAGTTCGGATCTACATCAATGCCGTTATGCTCTTTGATGTATTTTGCCAGGCGAACTTTATTTTTATATTTGATTTCCATAAATTCCTTCTGTGCCTGGGTGTCATCTGCCAGCTTAGCGATCTTTTCGATCTTCGGCAGATCGGTGATCCAGCCGTCTCCGGCGTACTCGGTTACCCAGTCAGCCAGGAGCGGGTTTCCGTGAAGCAGGAAACGACGCTGTGTGATACCATTCGTCTTATTGTTGAACTTCTCCGGAGTCATCTCGTAGAAGTCTTTTAAGGTCTGTTTTTTCAGAATCTCGGTATGAAGCTGTGCAACACCGTTGACAGAATAGCCGCCTACGATAGCCAGACGGGCCATATGAACCTGTCCGTCGTAGATCACTGCCATCTGGCGGACTTTCTCTTCATCACCCGGGTACTGCTCTCTTACCTGGATCAGGAAGCGGCGGTTGATCTCCTCTACGATCTGATAGATACGCGGAAGAAGTCTGGAGAACAGGTCAACCGGCCATTTCTCGAGTGCCTCTGCCATGATGGTGTGGTTGGTGTATGCGCAGGTCTTTGTGGTGATCTCCCATGCCTCATCCCAGCCAAGGCCTTCCACGTCCATGAGGATTCGCATCAGCTCCGGAACGGCTACGGTCGGGTGAGTATCGTTCAGCTGGAAGGTAACCTTCTCATACAGCTTTGTGATATCATCGTGATGTTTTTTATATTTTGCAACTGCTCTCTGTACGCTTGCAGAAATAAAGAAATACTGCTGTTTCAGACGCAACTCTTTTCCTTCGTAATGGTTGTCGTTCGGATACAGAACCTCTACGATGGTTTTTGCAAGGTTTTCCTGCTCAACCGCTTTGTGGTAATCACCTTTGTCGAAGGAATCCAGGGAGAAGTCCTGAATAGCCTCTGCATCCCAGATGGTCAGCGTGTTTACAACATCGTTGTCGTATCCTACGATTGGCATATCGTAAGGAATTGCGTTTACAGACTGGTAATCTTTCTGTACGAAGTTTACGCGTCCGGTAGCCTCATCATACTCCTGTGCTACGTATCCGCCAAATTTTACTTCTTTTGCGTATTCCGGGCGTTTCAGCTCGAATGGATAGCCGTGTTTCAGCCAGTTGTCCGGTACTTCTACCTGATAACCGTCGCGGATCTGCTGTTTGAACATACCGTATTTATAACGGATACCGCAGCCGTATGCCGGATATCCCAGTGTAGCCAGGGAATCCAGGAAGCATGCTGCCAGACGGCCAAGACCGCCGTTTCCAAGCGCAGGATCTCTCTCCTGGTCCTCCAGAAGGTTCAGGTTCAGTCCCATCTCATCAAGAGCTTCCTGTACCTGTTTGTATGCAGTCAGGTTAATCAGGTTATTTCCCAGCGCACGTCCCATCAGGAACTCCATGGACATATAGTACAGAATCTTCGGATCCTGCTCATCCATTGCTTTCTGGGTTTTCAGCCAGTTGTCAATAATAACGTCTTTTACTGCGTAGCAGACTGCCTGGTAAATTTCCTGCTGGGAAGCCTCTTCCAGATTTTTTCTGTACAGCATTTTTACGTTTTCTTTGACACTGTTCTTAAAAGTTTCTTTGTTGAACTCGGCGTTTAACATCTGCGTCCTCCTCAATAGCAGTCTGCGAGCGGAGAGCTTGTCTGCATCCCCGCTCGCAGGCTGATTTTTATATTAACGATCGTCGTGGAAACGCATCCAGAAGTATTCTTAGATACGCTCTACTGCCATGGTAACCTTTTCGGAGTTGATATTCCACTCCTTCTCATAGCCCTTTGTCTCTCCAGTCACGATTTCTTCTGCCAGAACTTCAGATTTAATTTCATCACCATGGTTTTTCATGATGCTTACAATCTTGTCGTTGTCTTTTGCATATACTCTGATCTTGTCCATAACCTCAAAGCCGGCCTCTTTACGCATGGTCTGGATTTTACTTACCAGCTCACGAACAAAACCTTCCTCGATCAGTTCCGGAGTCAGATTGGTATCCAGAACAACGGTGATTGTATGGTCGGATTCGGATACATAGCCTTCCATCTGTGCCATGTCAATTAACAAATCCTCCTCTAATAATACAATTTCCTGTCCATCGATGTCAAGTTTAAGTTCGCCGGTGCTCTTGAGCTCTGCCATAGCCTTGTTTCCATCCAGCTCAGACAGGGTTGTTTTGATCTTGTTCAGGAGTTTTCCGTATTTTGGTCCTACGGTACGCATCTGCGGTTTGAAGCTGTATCTGATGAAATCTGCGATGTCATCTTTAAATACAACTTCTTTGACATTCAGCTCGTCCTCGATGATCTCTTTGTAGAATTCGGAAAGCTGGAACTCGCTCTTCACGTACATGGTTCCGATCGGCTGACGGTTTTTGATATTGGCGGTGTTTCTTGCGGCACGTCCCATAACGACGATCTCCAGCAGGTCTGCCATATCCTCTTCCATCTTCGGATCGATCCAGTTCTCATGTACCTCCGGGAAGTCGCACAGATGGATACTTTCCGGTGCACTTGCATCGATGCTCTTTACGAGGTTCTGATAAATATCCTCTGTCATGAACGGAATCATCGGAGCTGCTGCTTTTGCAACGGTCACCAGTGCGGTGTACAGAGTCATGTAAGCATTGATCTTATCCTGCTCCATGCCTTTTGCCCAGAAACGTTCACGGGAACGGCGTACATACCAGTTACTCATATCATCCACGAAGGACTGCAGTGCTTTTGCTGCTTCCGGAATCCGGTAATTTGCCAGGTTGTCGTCTACAGCTTTTACAGTGGATTCCAGACGGGACAGCAGCCATTTATCCATAACAGCCAGCTTGTCATACTCCAGACTGTATTTTGTTGCATCGAAGTTGTCGATGTTTGCATACAGAACAAAGAACGCGTAGGTGTTCCACAGGGTTCCCATGAACTTTCTCTGTCCTTCCACGACCGTCTTGCCTGCGAAACGGCTCGGCAGCCACGGAGCGCTGCTGGTGTAGAAGTACCAGCGGATCGCATCGGCACCGTAGGTCTGCAGTGCGTCAAACGGATCTACCGCATTTCCTTTGGATTTACTCATCTTCTGTCCGTTCTCATCCTGTACCAGACCAAGAACGATAACGTTTTCGTATGGTGCTTTGTTGAACAGCAGAGTGGAAATTGCAAGCAGGGAGTAGAACCATCCACGTGTCTGGTCTACAGCCTCGGAAATAAACTGTGCCGGGAACTGTTTCTCGAAGATTTCTTTGTTCTCGAATGGATAGTGATGCTGTGCGAACGGCATGGATCCGGAATCGAACCAGCAGTCGATAACCTCCGGTACACGGTGCATCTCTTTACCGCATTTCGGGCACTTAATGGTCACTGCGTCGATGTATGGGCGGTGAAGCTCGATGTCATCCGGGCAGTTGTCGGCTTTTTCTTTCAGTTCTTCGATACTGCCGATGCAGTCCTGATGGCCACATTCACACTGCCATACCGGAAGCGGAGTTCCCCAGTAACGGTTTCTGGAAAGTCCCCAGTCCTGAACATTCTCCAGCCAGTCGCCGAAGCGTCCTTTTCCGATGCTCTCCGGAATCCAGTTGATGGTGTTGTTGTTGCGGATCAGATCCTCTTTTACTGCAGTCATGCGGATGAACCAGGTTTCACGTGCATAGTAGATCAGCGGAGTATCGCATCTCCAGCAGTGCGGGTAGCTGTGCTCGAACAGCGGCGCATCAAACAGAAGGTCTTTATCCTCGAGTGCCTGCAGAACGGCCATATCTGCTTTCTTGCAGAAAGTACCTGCCCACGGAGTTTCCTCGGTCATCTCACCTTTTTCGTTTACTAACTGTACGAAAGGAAGATCGTATCTGTGACCGACCTTGGAGTCGTCCTCACCAAATGCAGGGGCGATATGAACAACACCGGTACCATCGGTCAGTGTTACGTAGGTATCGCAGACTACATAGTATGCTTTTTTGTTTCCGATTCTCTTCTCAGCGTACGGGAACAGCGGCTCGTACTCTTTGAACTCAAGATCTTTGCCCTGATAATGCTCCAGGATTTCAGCGCCCTCACCGAGAACGGTGTCTACCAGAGCAGCTGCCATATAATAGGTATATCCTTTGCTTGTTACTTTTACATAATCCTCATCCGGGTTGACGCAGAGCGCAACGTTGGACGGAAGGGTCCACGGTGTGGTGGTCCATGCCAGGATGTAAGCGTCCTCGCCTTTTACTTTAAAGCGGACAACGGCAGAACGTTCTTTGACATCTTTGTATCCCTGCGCTACTTCGTGAGAAGAAAGCGGGGTACCGCAGCGCGGGCAGTAAGGAACGATTTTGTGTCCTTCGTACAGAAGACCTTTCTTCCAGATCTCTTTTAATGCCCACCACTCGGACTCGATGTAATCGTTATGATACGTAACGTATGGGTTTTTCATATCAGCCCAGAAGCCAACGGTATGGGAGAAGTCTTCCCACATTCCCTCGTATTTCCATACGCTCTCTTTACACTGCTCGATGAATGGCTCTACGCCGTATTTTTCGATCTGATCTTTTCCGTCCAGACCGAGTTTTTTCTCAACTTCCAGCTCTACCGGCAGTCCGTGGGTATCCCAGCCTGCTTTTCTCGGCACCTGATAACCCTTCATGGTACGGTATCTCGGGATCATATCCTTGATAACACGGGTCTCTACGTGGCCGATGTGCGGTTTTCCGTTTGCGGTCGGCGGTCCGTCATAGAACACGTAGGACGGATTTCCTTCACGCACTTTCATACTTTTTTCGAAGATCTGATTGTCTTCCCAGAACTTCTCAACCTGTTTTTCTCTCTCGACAAAGTTCATGTCGGTTGAAACTTTCTTGTACATGCTTGTACCTCCTGAAACTTAAGTTTCTCGTTTGATTTGCTCGCGTAAAATAAGAAAAAGCTCCCGCCCTGTAATAGGACGAAAGCTGTACTTATCGTAACCACCTGTTACATACTATCATATGCATTTCCTGTAACGGGGAACGGCCGGCAACTTCTTACCACTGCTCTCCGGTTTTCTATATTTTATGCGCCGGGTACGCAGATTCAGAACTGCAACTTGGAAGTGATGTTCACCTGCCGCTACTTGTACCGGACTCCCACCATCCCCGGCTCGCTTTCCACAGACCGTTCACGCGCAGACTACTGTCTTCGTCATCGTTTTTCATGCCTTATTATAACTAGGGGCTGTAAGCGTTGTCAAGAGTGGAAAGCATATTTTATCGGTTCTTTTCCGCGATTTTACGGGATTTTCGGGGGTGTGCGTTGCTATTTGGATGGGGGAATGGTAAAATCGGGGTATAATCAAAAAACGGAAGGGAAGTGAAATCATGGGAAGATTTGTGAATCCGGACAACAGTGCATTTCAGGTTGCTCTCAATTCCGAAATCTATGTGGACAAAACAGGACTTTTATCGTATACCAACAAAGTTCTGGACACCATGCAGGGCTATATCTGCAACAGCCGCCCGCGGCGGTTTGGAAAATCATTTGCTGCAAATATGCTGGCGGCCTATTACAGCAAGGGCTGTGATTCCAGAAAGATGTTTTCTGGCCTTGCGATCAGCCAGACGGCAGACTTTGAGAAGCATCTGAACCAGTACGATGTGATTCATCTGGACATCCAGTGGTTTCTTTCGAATGTCAGCGATCCGGAACAGATTGTGGCCTACATTACAGAATGTACACTGGCCGAGCTACGTACCATCTATGCAGATCAGCTTCCGCCGGAAGTTTCCACCGTTCCCGACGCTCTGTCCCGGATCAAAGAGGCGACCGGACAGAAATTTGTGATTATTATTGATGAATGGGATGTCCTGATTCGTGATGAGGCCTCCAACCAGAAAATTCAGGATGATTACATTAATTTTCTTCGTGGAATGTTCAAAGGGACGGAACCGACGAAATATATCCAGCTTGCGTTTCTCACGGGTATTCTTCCGATCAAAAAATTGAAAACGCAGTCTGCCTTAAATAATTTTCATCAGTATTCCATGCTGAATCCAGGCCCGCTGGCTTCCTATATTGGATTCACAGAAGATGAAGTTTCCGCTCTCTGTCAGAAATACGGACAAAATTTTGAGGAAGTCAGACGATGGTACGACGGCTATCTGCTTGGAAATTACCATGTATACAATCCAAACGCGGTAACAAGTCTGCTTCTGGATGGGACATTCCAAAGCTATTGGTCGGAGACGAGCACATACGACTCGATGGTTCCTTTTATCAATATGGATTTTGACGGATTGAAAACAGCAATTCTGGAGATGCTTTCCGGCGCCGCAGTTCCCGTACTGGTTACTTCCTTTAAAAATGATATGGTCAGCTTTGTGAATAAAGATGATGTTCTGACGCTGCTGATTCATCTAGGGTATCTTGCCTATAATCAGCAGACGCAGATGGCATACATTCCAAATGAAGAAATCCGCCGGGAATTTCTGACGGCGGTTACTTCCAACCGCTGGAATGAACTTCTTACCTTTCAGCAGGAATCTGCAGAGCTTCTGGATGCTACACTTGCTATGGATGAAAATGCGGTTGCTGCAGGAATTGGAAAGATCCATGAGGAATATACTTCTGTGATTCAGTATCATAATGAAAATTCACTCAGTTGTGTGCTCACGATTGCTTATTTAAGTTCCATACAATATTACTTCAAACCCATTCGTGAACTTCCGACCGGGCGCGGTTTTTCCGATTTTGTCTTTCTGCCAAAGCCGGAATACCGATACGATTTTCCGGCGCTTGTAGTAGAACTGAAATGGAACAAGAATGCGGAAACGGCACTGGATCAGATTAAAAGACAGCATTACCCGGCTTCCATTGCATCTTATACAGGGGATATTCTGCTGGTTGGTGTTAATTATGATAAGAAGACGAAGGTGCATGAGTGTCGGATTGAAAAATATTTGAAATCAGGAGAAAAATGATGAAAGTTGTGATTGCAATTGATTCTTTTAAAGGAAGCCTTTCCTCTCTGCAGGCAGGAACAGCGGCCGCCACCGGGATTTATCGTGTCGATCCGAAGGTGGAGACGGTTGTGCGCCCGCTTGCCGATGGCGGTGAAGGTACCGTTCAGGCACTGACCGAAGGTCTTGGCGGACGGCTTGTCTCCGTTTCGGTGACCGGTCCTGCCGGAAAGCAGGTTATCTGCCCGTATGGCATCATCGACCGGACGCAGACCGCCATTATCGAGATGTCGGGGGCTGCCGGTATTACGCAGATACACGGCGATGAGAAAAATCCGCTGTACACCACAACGTACGGTGTCGGTGAGGTTATCTGCGATGCCATCCGCAATGGCTGCCACCGCTTTATCATTGGAATCGGCGGAAGTGCCACAAATGACGGCGGTATTGGTATGCTACAGGCACTCGGTTTCGGACTGCTCGATGCAGAAGGAAAACAGGTTCCTTTTGGTGCTGTCGGACTGGAATCTCTTACCGCGATTACGGCAGATCACGTTCTGCCGGAACTTTCGGAATGCACCTTCCGTATTGCCTGCGATGTAACGAATCCGCTCTGCGGTTCCAACGGCTGCAGCGCCGTTTTCGGACCGCAGAAGGGCGCGGATGCTGTCATGATCAAACGTATGGACACATCGCTTGCCTCCTACGCCGCACTCTGCCGGAAAACATTCCCGAACGTTGACGCGGAATTTCCCGGAACGGGTGCTGCGGGCGGACTTGGATTTGCTTTTCAGACGTTTCTTTCTGCTTCACTGGAACCCGGCATTCAGATCATACTGGATGAAACCCGACTTCGTGATGATGTGAGAGACGCTGATCTTGTCATCACCGGTGAGGGACAGCTCGATGGGCAAACCGTGATGGGAAAAGCGCCGATCGGAGTTGCAAAACTGTCAAAAGAATACGGCAAACCTGTCCTTGCGTTCTCAGGCTGTGTTACAAAAGATGCATCTGCATGCAACGCCGCCGGAATTGATGCCTTTTTCCCGATTCTGCGGAGCGTCGTTTCACTCGAAGAAGCTATGGATGTGAAAAATGCGGCAGAAAATATGACCGATACGGTAGAACAGGCTTTTCGGCTATTTTTGCTTCAGTAAAGCGGATATTCGCAATCCGCTTCGCTACTTACTTGATTCGATTAAAATACAAGACCGTTTTCTCCTGCTTTAATTTTTACAGGAAGAACAGAAAACACGCCGCGCTCTCATCGTCTTAATTCCATCAGATATTCTGTCGTTCCTGCTTCCAGCTGTTTCGTTCCTGTCCACTGAAATCCGTGGCGGTTGTAAAACGCAATGGCACGCGTGTTTTTCTCCAATGCCCATAGATGGTCTGCGTCAAACTTTTCAATTGCAAAGGTAATCAGCCCGTGGCCGACTCCGTTGTTCTGCAGACATGGATCTACGTATAGTTTACAGATTTCGGTTCCGTTGATTTCTGTAAAACCTCTTATAATTCCATCATCGTAGACATAGATGCGGTTTAAGATTTCTTCTTTCTTAAAGTACTGGTCGATCATCGGAACTACCTGCATTTCACCGAAGGAATAGGCCTCCTCGTGAAAAATCGGGAAATAATTGATTCGGTTGTTGAACACGAAAATTTCCGCAATTCTGGACAGGTCTTTCAGTTCTGCTTTTCTGATTTTCATATTTTCTCTCATTTTAATTTCCAATCAACACTTTCTTCCCCCGAAACGCAAATCCATAATACCTGATCCGCTCCTTTGCGATTCCTCTGGCAAGCAATTCTGTGTCATACTGTTTTTCCTGAATCTGACGAAGTGCATGCTCCACCGTCTCTTCCAGCGACTTTTCTTTTGATGTGTTCTGAACCTTAAATTCCATTACGATCGCATCCAGGTTTTCTTTCAATGGCTCCATTACTACGTCATACCTTCCGAATCCACTTTCTCTGTTGGAAGTGATTCTGTATTTTCCGGCCAGATCAACAATCAGCCCAAGGACAAATCCATGGTAAAATCTTTCTGGTTCGAGTTCCTCTGATGGTTTTCCGCCCGTGTCGAAACTGCTGAATGTCTGAAGTGCTACCTGATTCATAAACTGGTTCATATAATCCAGATCTCCGGCAAGCAGAGCATCTTTAAAATTGCCATATGCAGAATCTTCTTCTGTAAACCAGTCCTCTATCATTTGTTCAAACATCAGCATTGTCTCATGATTTGTCACTTTCAAATCATACTGGCGCTTTCCTGTTCGGTTATCCATTTCGTACCGATCCACTTTCAGATATCCGCTCGTAAGCATAAGACTCCAGATGGCTCCCCGCTTTCTGCCAAGCTGTTCAAAAATAACCTGCTCATCCAATTCTGTGCAGATCACTCTGCCGTTTAATAAATCTTCCATTTCCGTCTTGATCTTTGCAGGACTTCGACGGATCAGATTGGAGATCAGCATATTTCCGCTGGTGTCTGCCCAGTACGTTCCATATTCTCCCGTGTCCAGATATTTTGTAATGGACCACGGATTGTAAATATCCTTCCGTTTTCCAAAGGAAAATCCATCATACCAATAGCGGACGGTTCCTTTTTCATCGGACAGCCCATTTTCCTCCAGCGCATGAAAGACTTCTTCTTCTGTAAAGCCAAACGAGCCGCTGTACTTTTCCGATGTTGTTGTTACAACTTCAAGATTATTCAGATCGGAAAAGATAGATTCTTTACTGACTCTTGTTATTCCTGTCAGCAGTCCCCGTTCCATATAGGGATTCGTTTTGAATGTGGAATTGAACAGGCTTCTGATAAACGCAGTAAGATTCTCCCAATACCCATGAATATACGATTCCTGCAAAGGAGTATCATACTCATCCAGAAGAATAATCACCTTTTTTCCGTAATAGCGGCTCAGATAATCGGACAGATAATTGACAGCTACTGCTGCCGCATCATCCGACATATTTTCTTCAACGGAATCAAAATAGGCGCGGTCTTTTTCATTTAATACTTTGCTGGATTTGACAAATTCAAAAGTACTATATAATTTTACCAGCTTACGAATTACCGCTCTTCTTGCAGTCTCATATGTGGTTGCCTTGATATCTGCAAAGCTGAGGGAAATCACCGGATACGTTCCCTGCAGCTTACGAAATCTTTCCTCTTTCCAGATGACAAGGTCTTCAAAATATTTGCTGCATTCGGAATGATTTACGGAAAAGAAATATTCGACCATACTCATATTCAGGGTCTTGCCGAATCTTCTTGGGCGTGTGATCAGAGTAACACTGTCCTGATTGTCCCACCATTCCCTGATAAAATCCGTCTTATCGATATAAAAACAGTTATTCTTTCTGATGGATATAAAATCCTGATTTCCAATGGAAATTACTGATTTCATGGGTCTGCTCCTTCCTAAATCCTTTACCACCGACAGGCTTGCAAAAATTTATTTCTGTTTCTATTTTATCATATTTCTCTGGCAGAACAAAGATCATTCCCTGTCCGAAGCAATTATTTTCCATTGGATATTATGTTTTGACAGATGTCACGAACTATGCTTTCTCTGTCCTGATCCGCCGTTATTCTGGTTTCATACAGAACGGATGTATAATCTTTTTCGTTCCACCATCTCTGCATATCTTCTGCACTGAAATCATTGCAGTTCGGCTTTGTTTTGTGGCGCTTCACGGTCTCCTCGAAGGGGATGTCGAAGTAATATGCGTATATATTTTTTCCATATAAAGCTACTGCCAGCTCAAATAATGCACGATACCATTCCGCATTCAGTATTCCTTCCAGAATAACAATCTCGCTGTGTTTTCTTCCATATCGCAGAAGTCTTCCAGAAGAGGCAGCGCCTTTGTATTTTCTCCGTCTTTGACTTTGAGCATATCTCTTCGGATAACATCCTGCGAGATCAGCATTGTATTATTTCCGAACACTTGCTGTAATTCCTTTGCAATAGTTGTTTTTCCACTGCCGGAATTTCCTCTTAAAATGATTAATTTATTCGTCCGTAAGCAATCGCCCATTGTCATTCCATTCTCCATACATAATTCCCGCTTTCGTATTATCTAAAAGTTTCTGCAAACGGCTCTGAAATATTTCTTTTTCCTCAAACATTGTAATTTTATACACTTTTCGCTATCTGCAGCGCCAGAAACAGCTTGTCCAGATCGTGGTTAGCGGCAGATAATCCATCCGTTTCATAGTTTCCTTCGATCAGCACATCTCCCGCAATAAGAAAATCATACAGTTCAAATCCATAAAAATCACAGATCGCCTGAACGCCTGCGAGTTCCATTTCCACGGCAATGCATCCTTCTTCTTTTCGTTTTCTTACAAGATTTACCGTTTCCCGAAGCATACTGTCTGTCGTCCATACGCGCCCCTGAACGTATGGCAGTTTCCTTTCTTTGAAAAATTCCGCCAGTTTGTCCGTGTTTTTTATTTTTATGTAGTCCTGCGGTTCTGCAAAATAATAGGACAGTCCTTCTCCCGGTATGCCTCCGTTGGGAGAATAAACTTTCCATCGGTTGCTTCTTTGTCCAGACTGCCGCACGAGCCAAACATGATAAAGACGGATGCTCCTGTTAAATGATTGACTTCGGCAATCGTTCCTGCTGCCAGAGCCGAACCAATTGGCGTCAGATAGAAACCAATCGTTTCTCCCTCATATGGCAGAGTCCAAACCGGTATATTTCCATTGCATGCTCTTACTTCTGCAATCTGTCGGCATGGGAATTTTTCAAGCATGTATTCATATATTACTTTTGAAAAAATTACCATACATTTTTTTACCAGATGCTGCTTCTCCCCATAAAAATTCTCCAGCTTTACAATCGGCTCGCTGTTGATATCATAAGAATCAATAATCATTCTTTCTCCTCCATAAATTTTAATTGTCTTTATCAAAAAGTCCCATATCCGCCGCCCTTACTACGCAGATATGAGACTTCCGTTTTTTATTTTTGCATTGCCTCAATAACACATTCATGTTTCTTCGTTTTTTATTATAATTGATACCGGCAAGCATTCGAACCACAGAATCTTTCAGGCCATCCATATCCATTTGAATATAAATTTTTAAGGCCTCATACGTTTCCGTCTGGTTCCAATAGGTTCCGAATCTGTGGCGCAGCATGGCTTCTACCACAGATTTCGGGCTATACATGGAATAAATTTCGTCTCCCGTCTGCCGATGCGCAATCAACTGATAACCATCGTACCACGTTTTTGCTTCTTCAAAACTCATCTCATATTTTTCACAGAGGGCATATATCTCCTGCTCTGTGAAGCCAAAATATTCCGCCAGATCACCGGGATCTGTCATGGAATACTCGGTAAACATATTTAGTGCAGAATGAGAACCATTTTTGTTTGTGAACTTTTCTTTTTTCAGACTTTTCAGCAATACCTTTCGATTATATACATGCGTATTCCACAGTATTTCCATGCTTCTGAATTATTTTCATTAAATCATCAGCCTGCATCCAAACGGTTGCTGTATTATCATTTGGATGAACACCAATTTTATTTCCGACAAATTCCACGTCCATGAAGACTTGAACTCTGTGTTCGGCATCGTTTAGAATACCAAGCGGCGTAACGGCACCGGGTATCAGTTTCATAATATCAAATAATTCCTCCGCAGCTGCAAAAGAAAGTGCACGCAGACCACGTTGCCTGCGAAACGCTTTCAAATCTACTCGCTTGTTCCCTTTCATCGTTATCAAATAATAATTACGTTTTTTATCGTCGCGAACAAATAAATTTTTAGCGCCCCACTCTGGATACGGCAAATCAACAGCATCTGCTTCTTCCATATTGAAAACTGCCTTATGTTCCGTAATTTCATACGCTATATTTTGCCTTTTTAAATAATGATATATCTCTATCTTATCCATACTCTTTTATCTCTGTAAACTGAAATTGAAATATGCCCTTATTTTTCATACTTTTCAATCCGGCATTCATGTTCTTTTGTTTTTTCATTGTAGTTAATTCCCACCAGCAAAAGCTCCCCTGCATAACATGCAACAGACTCCGGATATTTTCTGTCTCTGATCTGATCTAATGCTGCTCTGACGCTTTTGTCCCATTTCAGTTCCACAACAAGCGCCGGGTAATAATTCTGAAACTCCGGCTTTGGAATAAACACAAAGTCTGCAAATCCACGACCCGCGGGAAATTCGCGGATTGGTTTGAAATAGTATTGCATGGAACTCAAATAGGCAATGGACAGAACACTGCTGAGTGAGTTTTCATTGTTATACTGAATCACAGAAGTATATTCCCTGTGAATTTTTTCAATTTCTTTTGCTACTGCGTTTCCATTCATCTGAATTGTATCTTTCAGAAGCTGCTCTGATTCTTTTTGAAATACAATCAACTCATTCCATTTTTTCCTTTTCGTTGCCAGAATCAATTCCTGACGGATTTCCTCATTCGGAATAAAAGCAGTTCTAAATGTCCGGTCATAGGCCAGATATCCAAGGTGAATCAGATACGTCAGCACATCGTCTTTATTGGCGAAGCTAACGGTATCGTTCTGAAAAGAGGTAACATCAACCGGAACATGATCTCCTGAAAGCATTTCGATTACGGCACTTTTCAGGCCATCAAAATCCATATTGATCAGCGGAACAATCGCCTCATAGGATGCGGTTCCGGACCAGTAGCTCTGGAATTCGCCTTCGAGCATCAGGTTCACAACGGCATTTGGATTGTATACATGATATTTCCCAATCTGATAACCGTCGTACCATCGTTTGACTTCTTCAAACTTCTGACCATATACTTCACATAGTTTTTGAACTTCTGTTTCTGTAAAACCTACATATGGTGCAATCGGCCCGGCATGCAGCATCGAATAATCTTTGAAATTGTTCAGCGCCGACTGTGTCTTTTCTTTTTTTACAGGCAAAATACCTGTCAGATATGCCAGTTGAATATATTTTGTCGGCTCCGTCCCTTTGAACATCGCCCGCAGAAAATTGATATATTCTTCCTGTGTTTTGAGATCCGCCGCCTCGTCACGAATCAGAACATCCCATTCGTCTATAATCACAATAAATTTTGTCCCGGATGCCGCGTTGATCCGCGACAGCGCCTCCGGCAGTGACCGGATTTCTTCTGGAAGTATATGGGGATAATATTCTTTTAACTCCGAAATCGTTTTTTCTGAGATATAAGAAACAATCCGCTCCGGTCCGCCTGCCGGTTCCATACACCATTGGATATCCCAGTGGAGCACATCATACTGATTCAGATGTTTTTCAAAATCCTTTGCCCTGCTGATTTCCAGCCCGGAAAACATTTCTTTCGAACTGCAGCCCTTGCTGTAATACGCGGTGAGCATGTTTGCCGTAATTGATTTTCCAAACCGCCGCGGGCGGCTGTTGCAGATATATCCCTGCAGAGTGTTCATGACTTTATTCGTATAAGTCAGCAGTCCTGTTTTATCAACATAAATCTCAGAATTTAATGCAACCGCAAATGCTTCATTTCCCGGATTCAGATAACTACCCATGCAAATTCCTCCCGTCAAAAGTTTATATCATATATTATACTTAATTCCCCTGAC
>ENA-OQIO01000464-OQIO01000464.1-human-gut-metagenome-genome-assembly--contig:-NODE-464-length-22040-cov-3.565098_pt1 | contig 22040 bp, 22 predicted proteins | sample MGYA00242573_ERZ504737 | MGnify/ENA primary metagenome ERZ504737 (study PRJEB26092, sample SAMD00036203) | human gut metagenome | host: Homo sapiens | study: EMG produced TPA metagenomics assembly of...
CGACGACTTCGCCGCCGAAGGAGACCTTCTGGTCGCGGTTGTAATCGATGTGGCCCCACGGCTCTTCGTTGGCCAGCCAGTAATCCGGGGTCTCGATCTGCTTGCCGTTCTCGTCGAATTCCTGCTTGAAGATGCCGTACTTGTACTGGATGCCGTAACCGAACGCCGGCACGCCAAGGGAGGCGAGGGAGTCGATGAAGCAGGCGGCCAGACGACCCAGGCCACCATTGCCGAGGCCCGGCTCGTATTCGGCGTCGATGATTTCCTGGGCGGAGAATCCGAGGTCATTGACGGCCTTGTTGAACTGGTCGGTCAGTCCGGCGTTGAGCAGCGCGTTCTCGAGCTGCTTGCCCATGAGGAACTCAGCGGACAGGTAACCCACGGCCTTGGTGTTGCCGTTGACCATGTCGGCCTGGGTCTTCATCCAGGAATCCACGAGATGGCGACGCACTGCGGCGGACGCGGCGACGTACACGTCGGCCGGCTTGGCCTGCTCGACGGTGACGCCCTGGGTGTACTTCAGCTGCTCACGAATCTCGTCAGCGAACTGTTCCGCGGTGACCGCGGACTTCGGTGCGGTAATTTCAGTCATTGATTGACTCCCTTTGACGGATACTCTCCAGGAACATTATGCCTTACTTCAGCGTCCTTGCATTTGCGGCCGCATGAACACTAAGTAACATCATGCATACGTTCTCATGTACAGCATACTACGTAATCATAAAAAGACGAAATTCCCAGCAATCGTAAGCCGGCATTCGTTTGCAAAAAACATTGCAAAAACTGCAAACGCAACGCATGGCGCCCATTAAGCGAGGGCACCACAATCGCAGGAAAATCGCCCCTCAAACCCCTATTTAGTTACGACTACATCGTTTGCAAAGTTCCATCATAGTCGTTTGCGGGCTGCACAATACCGGTATGGCTGTCATACGAGAACAAGACTTGGGCAAAGGACGCGGCGCCTTCGAACAGTGGCAGGACGCGGCGCACAACATTTTCAGCGAGCAGCTGCCGGCCGATGACAACGCCGCTTTCGATTTCCGGCTCAACTTCTCGCCGCGTCTGCCGCGCCAGCTGTGGGCGATGGCGGTGCGCTACTCGCTATACCTGCTGGAAAAGAAGGCGCCGGGCGAAGGCGTGGAGGTGCGCGTGGCACCGTGGGGCGCCATCAAGATCCTCGACGGGCCGGCGTCCGATCCGCACAATCTCACGCCGCCGGACGTCATCGAACTGGACCCCGACGTATGGATGAGGCTCGCCACCGGCATCACCAGCTGGGACGAGGAAAAGGACGCCGGGCGCATCACCGCCGTCGGCGAACGCGACGATCTGAGCGGGTTGCTGCCGCTGGCATAGGAATAGATCGCGGCGCGGCGCGACCGGCGATGGTTTGCGGGACGAGCACGACAATCGCCCGACAATCGCAATCGAAATAATAAAAAATGGCCCGCGGTCGAAACCACGGGGCCATTCGTTGAAAAATCTGTGCAGTCAGTCCTGCTTCTTCGGCTTCAGCGCGCTGGCACCGGCATCGGGATGGGCTTGTGCGGCTTCGACGCGGCCTTTGCCGCCGGAAACTCGCCACTCGTGGCCTTCGCCGCGGCTTCCGCGGCCCACTTGGCGTATTCGTCAAGGTCATCGGCGGAATCGGAAGACGTTTGGCCGTCCCCAACGGTCTCATCTTCGGCGTCCACATCGTGAGAATACTTGGCTTCGATATCGGCAAACGGGTCGAAGGAACCAGAACCGGGCTCCTGCGCACCGAGCTCCTTGGCAAGCTCATCGTAATCGGTGTCGGTGGTCAGGTACTTGAGCTTTCGGGCTATTTTCTGCTGTTTGGCTTTCTGACGTCCGCGGCCCATCTGACCCCCTGAAATTACTGTGCTATCAATTCATCAAACAAGAGAGTACCACTTATTGCGCATTATTTCGTTGTCGGCTCAGACTTTTACGATAAAATCGTTGATTTTCTTAAGAAAAGGACACGTATGACGGACGAAACCCAGGAGCAGCAGATCACTGCTGTCGGCAATGAAATGAGCGCGAGCTTCCTCGCCGCAAAGAAGCGTTCCGATGAAATCCTCGCCGCAATCGAAAAGAATCCGGGCAAGTTCACCATGCTCACCGGCGACCGTCCGACCGGCCGTCTGCACCTCGGCCACTACTTCGGCTCCATCCGCGAGCGCGTGGCCATGCAGAACCGTGGCGTGAACTCGAACATCATCATCGCCGACTACCAGGTGATCACCGACCGCGACACCACCGAGCACATCGAGGACAATGTGCTCAACCTGGTGCTCGACTACATGGCCGCCGGCATCGACCCGAACAAGACCATGATCTTTACCCATTCCGCCGTTCCGGCCGAGAACCAGCTCATGCTGCCGTTCCTATCCCTGGTCACGGAGGCCGAGCTGCACCGCAACCCGACCGTGAAGTCCGAAATGGAGGCTTCCGGCCATGCGCTGACCGGCCTGCTGCTCACCTACCCGGTGCATCAGGCTTGCGACATCCTGTTCTGCAAGGCCAACGTGGTGCCGATCGGCAAGGACAACCTGCCGCACGTCGAAATCACCCGCACCATCGCACGCCGCTTCAACGAGCGCTACGCGAAGAAGAACCCGGTGTTCCCGGAGCCGAGCGCCATCCTGTCCGAAGCGCCGGAGATCCCGGGTCTTGACGGCCGCAAGATGAGCAAGTCCTACGGCAACTCCATCATGCTGGGCGCCACCGCGGAGGAGACCGCCAAGCTCATCAAGAAGAGCCCGACCGATTCCGAGCGCCGCATCACCTTCGACCCGATTGCCCGCCCGCAGGTCTCCGCGCTACTGACCACCGCCGGTCTGGTGACCGGCCGCGATCCGAAGGACATCGCCGAGGAAATCGGCGACTCCGGTGCAGGCGCGCTGAAGAAGTACGTGATCGAATCCGTGAACGAGTTCCTGGCCCCGCACCGCGAGCGCCGCGCCGAATTGGCCAAGGATATGGATTCCATCCGCGACATCCTGCATGACGGCAACAAGCGCGCGAACGAAATCGCCAATGAGACGCTGCAGCAGGTGCGCGACGCCATGGGCATGCGCTACTAAGTTTGCAATCGGCATCCTGACGCGTTAGCGGATTGGCCGTGTTCCTCCGGGAGCACGGCAATCCGCTTATTCATGGCAGATTCAGAGGCTACCGTTCTGCTAGGTGGCTTATTTGTGGCATGGAAAACGGGAAACCCCGTGTATGTCCGTCGGAATTCCAATGGACATACACGGGGTTTCCTGAATCAGGTGCCACAAACAAGCCACTTGACATTTCCCTGTTGTCGGAATCTGCCATAAACAAGCGACATGGCACCAAAGGCCGACCTTCGGCGTTGCAGGAGGTGCAACACCCACCGCGGGGCGATTCAGATCTGCGAGCGCTTCTCCCCTGCGGCGATTTCGGCGCCACGAGGTCGTCGTCCACGTGGCGGTCGTCCGGATCGTCGAGATAGTGGTCGAATTCGTGCAGCACTTCCGCGCTTGGCGCGGGCGTAAGCAGCGAGACCACCACGATGAACAGCAGCGAGACGATGAACGCCGGCAGCAGCTCGTAGATGGCGAAGATGCCACCGAGCGGCTTGACGAGGTTGTGCCAGATGAGCACGGTGGCCGTGCCGGACAGCATGCCCGCGATCGCGCCGTACTTGTTGGTGCGCCTCCAGTACAGCGAGGTGAGCATCAGCGGTCCGAAGGATGCGCCGAGGCCGGCCCACGCGTACGAGACCACTTGGAAGATCGAGGAGTTCTGGTCGAACGCCACCACGATGCCGAAGATGAACATGACGAGCAGCGTGATGCGCGCCACCATCATCACCTGGCGGTCGGTGGCCTTGCGGTGCAGCAGTCCGCGGAAGATGTTCTCGCCGACGGCCGAGGCGCCGATGATCATGTACGAGGACGAGGAGCTCATGGACGCGGCGAAGATGCCGGACACGACGATGCCGCACATGAAGCTCGGCAGCAGCGCCTGCGACACCACGATGAAGATGTTCTCCGCGGCCGCCTGCGTGGCGAACTGCGTCGGCATCATGGCACGGCCGACCAGGCCGATGCACACGCCGCACGCCAGCGAGATCACGCACCACGTGGTTGCGATGATGCGGGATTTCTTGATTTCCTCGGAACTGCGGATGGACAGGAACCGCACGAGCACCTGCGGCATGCCGAAGTAGCCCAGGCCCCACGCGAGCATGGAGATGATGGTGATGATGCCGTAGTCGGCGGGCGCGCCGAACATGGCCTGTCCGGCCTTGACGATCTGCTCGCCGGCGTCGTTGAGGATCGGCGTGGCCACATGCGTGCCGTCGAGGAATCCCGGAATGCCCTTGAGGAAGGCGACGGTGTTGTCGATGCCGCCGGCGGACGCCACGGAGCCGATGAACACCACGGCCAGCGCGAAGAGCATGAGCAGGCCCTGGATGAAGTCGGTCACGACCACGGACAGATAGCCGCCGATGATGGTGTACGCGAACACGATGGCGGCGCCGATCACCATGGTCAGGTGGTAGTCCCAGCCGAACAGCGTGGAGAAGAGTTTGCCGACGGTCACGAAGCAGCTGCCGACGTACACGCAGAAGAATACGAGGATGATGAGCGCAGCGATGGTGGATACGATATTGCGATCGTCATGGAAGCGCTTGGAGAAGAAGTCGGGAATGGTGATCGCGTCGCCGGCCACCACGGAGTAGCGGCGCAGACGGCGTGCGACGAGTTTCCAGTTGAGGTAAGTACCAAGCGCCAGACCGATGGCCGTCCACATCGGGTCGGCCGCGCCGGTGAAGTAGGCGACGCCCGGCAGGCCCATAAGCAGCCAGCCGCTCATGTCGGAGGCTTCCGCGCTCAATGCCGTCAGCCACGGTCCGACGCCACGCCCACCCGCGAAATACTGTTTGGTGGAGGAATTGGACCTCTTGGAGTAGATGAAGCCGATGGTCAGCATGGCCGCGAAGTACAAGACCATGGCCAGCAGCACCCAGAAATCTTTGGTTACCAAGTGTTTTTACCCTTCTGCAGGTTATTAAATGTCGTAGCGCCAGGATTTATCGGTCACTACTCGTGCCATCGCCAGGCCGATTGGCAGGCAGATGATCACCATGAACGCACGGAACGCCCAATCGAGCGCGTTCAGCGTATCGAACTGGCCGAGGTGGAACATGGCCTGGTACATATACAAACCGGGCACCATGATCACAATAGACGGAACCGTCAGGCAAATGCGCGGATATCCCAAATGCGGAGCAAGCAGGCCGTGACGCACCGCCGAACGCCATGCGGAGGCGAGCAGGCCGGCAAGGAACGCGCCGATGAACGCGCCGGCTTCCGCGGGCACGCCCAAGTCGACGATTTCCAATCGCAAAGTATCGGTGATGGCGCCGATGGTGGCGGCGACGAGGCACATGCGCTGCGGGGAATTGAACATCACGGAGAAGCCCCACACACCGATGAACGCGAACAGCATGCGCAGCAGGCAGTTGATGACGGGGTTCAGTCCGAGCGGCTCGAATCCCTGCGGATTCAGGTGCACGATCGAAGCGACCATCCAGCCTGCCAACGTGGCCATCAGAATGATGCACAGCACGTAGGTGAGTCGTTGCACGCCTGATGGGAAGTCGATTTTCGCCATGTCAAGTCCGCCGGTTATCAGCGGGAATCCGGGGATGACGAACAGCATCGCGCCGATATACGCGGTGTCGTGCTGCAAGGCGATCGGATCGAACAGGCCAATCAGTCGCAGCATGCCGGTGCATGCCAGCGCGGCGACGGCCACGCAGACGAACGTCACGAAGAATTGGTTGAGATGGTGGGCGAACAGGCGGCGACGCAGCCAGTGGCCGAGGCCGGCGCGACGAACGCGCCGATCATGTCGTACGGGCCGCCGCCGAGCAGGAACACGAAGGATGCGCAGGCGCAGGCGGACGCGAGTCCCGCGAAGGCCGGCGAATACAGCGGTTTGCGACGTTCGATCATGTCGAGTCGCTCGTGCGCCTGCCGTACGGTGACGCCTTGCGATTCGCCCGCGGCTTTCCCGATATGGTCGAAATGCTCGGCATATTCCTTCGGCGGTTTGCAGTTGCGGTTCTTACGCGGCTTTTCCGCGACCGAATCGCCATTGCTACGTCCGGCCGCGGCCGCCGCCTCGATATCGCGCATGTGCAGCGGACGTGCGGTGGAATCGCCTTCCTGCGCGCGTTCCGTGACCATTTCCAGCGCGTCGAGCACGGGATCGTCGGAACCTTCCTGGTTCTGCTCGGCCTTCTGCCGTTCCTTGAGCTGCTTGGACAGTTCGGCCGACACCTGCGAGGCGTCGCGCTTGTCGAGATGCTGCATCAGCCCTTCGGAAACGTCGGATTGGCTGTGGTACATAGAGCCTTTGCCGAGGTTGACGTTGAACCAGTCGGCGAAGTGCTCGAGCAGCCAGATGCGTTCAGTGTTGACGCCGGTGGTCGGCAGGTCGACGACTTCGGTGATGCGGTCCTTGCCGTCCGTGCAGGAGGCCTCGATGTCAGTGAGGTTCACGTCGCGCGCACGTGCACGCCCAATGGATAGGCGATGCGATGCATCATTTCGCGGACGCGGAAGCTGCCTGTTCCGGCGCCGAGGTCAAGCATGCCGACGCGGACGATCACGCTGGCTTTCGCCGCGATGCCGGATTCGGTTACCGGCTTGTCCCAATCGCGTTCGATGTCCTCCATATCAAGCGGAATGGAGTGGGTGTGGAATTTGCTGACCGCCTTCGCGCTGCTGTCAACGCGTTCGGCGTTCTCATCATGTTCATGTAGTGCGCTCACACTATTCAGGTCTAACGTGTGGGCTGGTCGGATATTTTCCGAACATTCCCACATGCCCATTTTCCGGACGCGCAATGTCCACGATGCGAACCATTCCGTCGTTTCCGTAACCAAACTGTCGATTTGCCGCGCCTACAATGGTCAAGCATTTACCCACCAAGCTTAGGGCTGTGGCTCGCAACAGACGGCCAAAACAATCGCGGAAGTGCCGCGAAGGACCGACAGACCGAGCAACCCGATGGTTTGGAGAAGGAGGTCTGATGACAACTGAAAACGAACAGATCACGCCTGCGGACGCGGCTATCGTCTCGTCCGGCACCGGCACCAAGGGCCCTGAGGAGCGTGATCTTCCCGCATCCCTCAAAGAGGAAATGGATCTGTGTCTGCAGATTCTTCGCGAGGTGCTCGGTGAGTTCGATGGAAACCTGCTGGCCAAGTTCGATGAAGTGCGCGAACATGCGCTGAAGGCCAGTGACGAACGTTTCTCCGGCATTCTGACCGACACGAATCCCGATCAGGACGACCTGCAGAAGGTTGTCGACATCATCGACAAGACGGACGTGCATGAGGCCCAGCTGTTGGCTCGTGCCTTCACCACTTACTTCCATCTGGCCAATCTGTGCGAGGAGAACTACCGTGTCTCCGTGCTGCACAGCCGTGAGAACGCCGTTGACGACACCCAGGCCGTCGATCCGGTGAACGAAATGACCTGCGCCTACCACCAGCTCATCAACGAGATGGGTCCGGCCAGAGCCAAGGAGCTGCTCGACCAGCTCGAGTTCCATCCGGTGTTCACCGCGCATCCGACCGAAGCCCGCCGTAAGGCCGTGGAAGGCAAGATCCGCCGCATCTCCCAGCTGCTCGAAGCGCATAAGCTGCTCGGCGGCTCGGACAAGAAGGAAAACTCCCGTCGACTCTTCAACGAGATCGACGCGCTGTTCCGCACCTCCCCGATCGCGCTGAAGAAGCCGACTCCGGTTGAGGAAGCCGACACCATTCTTGATATCTTCGACAACACGCTGTTCTACACCATTCCGCAGGTCTACCGTCGTTTCGACGACTGGGTCCTCGGAGACAAGGCCGGCCTCGTGCCGCCGGTGTGCCCGGCGTTCTTCCATCCGGGAAGCTGGATCGGTTCCGACCGTGACGGCAACCCGAACGTCACCGCCAAGGTGAGCCGTCAGGTGGCCCGCAAGTTCAGCGACCACGTGCTGGGCGCGCTGGAGATCGAGACCCGCCGCGTCGGCAAGAACCTGACGATGGAGCCGAGACCACCCCGCCGAGCGCCGAGCTCAAGTCCCTGTGGAACCACCAGAAGGAAATGAGCGAGCGTCTGACCGACAAGGCCGCGCTGATCTCCACCAAGGAGCTGCACCGCGCCGTCATGCTGGTCATGGCAGACCGTCTGAAGGCCACCATCGACCGCGACGCCGACCTCATGTACCACTCCTGCGAGGACTACATCGCCGATCTGAAGACCGTGCAGCGCTCCCTCGCCGAAGCCAACGCCAAACGTTCCGCCTACGGCCCGCTGCAGGACCTCATCTGGCAGGCCGAGACCTTCGGCTTCCACATGGTCGAGATGGAGTTCCGTCAGCATTCCGTCGTGCATTCCCGCGCTCTGGAGGACATCCGCGAGCATGGCCTGCACGGTGAGCGTGGCGAGCTGCAGCCGATGACCCACGAGGTGCTCGACACCTTCCGCGCGCTCGGTTCCATCCAGAAGCGCAATGGCATCAAGGCCGCCCGCCGTTACATCATCTCCTTCACCAAGAGCGCCCAGAACATCAAGGACGTGTACGAACTGAACCGTCTGGCGTTCTCCCACCCCGAGGATGTTCCAACCATCGACGTGATTCCGCTGTTCGAGCAGCTTGAGGATCTGCAGAACTCGGTGGACGTGCTCGAGGAAATGATCAAGATCCCGGAGGTCCAGGCTCGTCTGAAGGCCACCGGCGGCAAGATGGAAGTCATGCTCGGATACTCCGACTCCTCGAAGGACGCCGGCCCGACCTCCGCAACCCTGGCCCTGCATTCCGCACAGGACGCATCGCCAAGTGGGCGGAATCGCATGACATCGATCTGACCCTGTTCCATGGCCGCGGTGGTGCCGTCGCCGCGGCGGCGGCCCGGCTAACCGTGCCGTACTCGCACAGCCGGTCGGCTCCGTAAAGTGCCGCTTCAAGCTCACTGAGCAGGGCGAGGTCATCTTCGCACGCTACGGCAACCCGGTGCTGGCCATCCGCCACGTGGAGTCCGTCGCAGCCGCAACGCTGCTGCAGTCCGCTCCGAGCGTGGAGAAGCGCAACACGGACATGACCAAGAAGTACGCCGACATGGCCAGCAAGCTCGACGAGGCCGCGCACAACCGCTTCCTCGACCTGCTGAACACCGACGGCTTCGCACCGTGGTTCTCCACCGTCACGCCGCTGACCGAAATCGGCCTGCTGCCGATCGGCTCCCGTCCGGCGAAGCGTGGTCTGGGCGCCAAGTCCCTCGACGACCTGCGCACCATTCCGTGGATCTTCTCCTGGGCACAGGCCCGCATCAACCTGGCCGCATGGTACGGCCTCGGCACCGCGTGCGAGCAGTTCGGCGACCTGAACACCTTGCGTCAGGCGTACGAGGAGTGGCCGCTGTTCTCCACGTTCATCGACAACATCGAAATGTCGCTGGCCAAGACCGACGAGCGCATCGCCAAGATGTACCTCGCCCTCGGCGACCGTGAGGACCTCAACAAGAAGGTCCTCGACGAGATGGAGCTCACCCGCAAGTGGGTGCTCAAGATCGTCGGCGACGAATGGCCACTGCAGCACCGCCACGTGCTCGGCCAGGCCATCCGCATCCGCTCTCCGTACGTGGACGCACTGTCCGTCACCCAGGTGCTCGCCCTCGGCTCGCTGCGCAAGCGCGTGGACAAGGAAGAGCTCACGCACGGACAGAAGGCGAACTACACCTACCTGATCCTGTGCACCGTTTCGGGCGTCGCCGCAGGCCTGCAGAACACCGGCTGATCTTCGGATGACCGATTGACAAAAGCGAGCGGGGGAGGTTCCGTGCCGATAAACGGCGCGGGCCTCCCCGTTCGCGTTATCGGGCGTTTTGTCCTATTCTTATGGAATCAAACATAAGATTGAAATAGCTTAGAAGAGGAACTACAGCATTACACTAAACCTTTTCTTATACGTTTTCCAATCTGGTCGGGTTCGTCAAGGAGGACGTCAATGGGGAAAATATGGTGTCGCAGAGCAGCGTCATATATTCTTCGCATAATACTGCCAACTTCATTGCTATCACAATTAATAAACAGCGTTTTATATGGGAGATCTTCCATAGATGGAACCACGGGAATCTGGATTAACTGCGTCTCCATAATCATAGTTTGCGTGATTTCTGCCTGTTCTACGCGCAACGGACAAGCTTGGTCGCATCATTTTCTAGGACTGCAGGTAGTCGATCAATATTCCAACCTGCCATATCGGGAGTAAGGATGGGTTTACGCGAGATAGCTCACTGCGTTGATTTCGTGCCATGTTTCATTGGGTTTCTTTGGCCTTTATGGGACACCAAAGGACAAACCTTCGCCGACAAAATTATGAGAACAACGATAATCAGTATAGAATAGATATTCTCCACAATTATCTCAGTTTGCCTATGCACAGTTATGACCACTCCAGCCTTTGCTGTCAATTGGTGGCAGGTTGGATGGATTGTCGCCAATAACGTCATCGACCGGGTAGTCAATCTCGATGGGCAAAGTTCAAATGATCAATATTCCACCTATATGGTTTCACCTTCCATTGTTTTCAACAATGGCACCAATGGGGGGCGAATTCTATATGCGCCCTCAAGTCTCCAGCCGTGTGACCAGTTTCGAAATGCACGCGCATAGAGCTAACCCCGTCGATTTTGGAGCCAATATAGTTCTAGCCTTGTCCACAACCTCAGGCAAAAGGGTTATCAATAAAACAGTAGGGACAAACCAGAAGGAGAACAGTGCAGTACATATATCTCACAGCACTTGCCCTGCTAGGATTATGTATGCTTATTTTTCCAAGGCAACTCTGGAAAATAAGCAATTTCCTCTGGACTCAAAGAGGAGATCCGAGCAATCTATACACATCCTTAATGAGAATAAGCGGTGCCGCCTTTCTTGTTTTAGCTCTTATTCTTTTCATCTTCTGCAGACTGCAGTAACACCTACCTGATCCTGTGCACCGTGTCGGGTGTCGCAGCAGGCCTGCAGAACACCGGCTAATTTTAGCCAGTTTCTTTGTTCGCACTGCCGATCGGGGACCCTTTTCCATACCTATATCTGCCTTATATATGGCAGAATCGGAGCCTTGTCATGAGCCTTCTCGCTATATATGGCAGACCATCATGCGAAAAACCCACTTCGGGGTACATTTTTCCGGTTTTTCACCTTTGGGACTGCCATACATAAGCGAAATATCACCGGACAGAACACGAAATCTGCCATACATAAGCGAAATATCGCTCTATTTCCCAGCGAACGGTCAGACCAAAACGTATGATGTTGGCTAGCCTGAACAATGAGGGGTGGAGTCAATGGCAGACGAACTGTTTGTAGACCAAGACGAGGTCGAAGGCACGGCAAGCGGCGTTTGGAGCCGCATGCTGGCAGGTAATCGCAGGTTTGCGGAGGGCAAACCGGAACATCCGAATCGTGGCGCTGAAGCACGCGAGGCACTTGTGGACACACACGCACCGGAAGCGGCCATACTGAGCTGCTCCGACGCGCGAGTAAGCCCGGATATTATTTTCGATTCCGGTCTTGGCGACCTGTTCACGGTTCGCACGGCCGGTCAAATCATCGACGAAGCGTGATTGCGTCCCTAGAATACGCGGTGACCGTACTCGGCGTACGTTTGCTGGTAGTGCTCGGCCATCAGAATTGCGGTGCGATCAAGCAAGTTTCCAAGGATTACGAAGCGTTACTGCACGAATTGACCGCCGATGCGGAAGATTCGCTGATGGCCGCCGACAGCATTTCCGACATCGACGAACGCATCTGCGATTCGGATTCGATCATGATGCGCACGGTCGGTTTTTCGATTTGGCAGGCGCACGAATCGGAACTGGAATCGGCGGAGGATTTCGAGCGCGTGCACATCGCACGCACCATCGAACAGCTGGTGGAACGTTCCGAAGTGATCCAGCGCGCGCTGGCCGAGGATCGCTGATGATCACGGGCGCACGCTACCAGCTCGACACCGGCAAGGTGGAAGTGCTGAGCTTCTGACGATTTTCCGGAAAAGACGGCTTCCGGATCCGTTGCGTCGCGCTGTTTTGACATGCCGTTGCTTTAGATTGGAACCATGTCACTCGGTTTGAATATCCTCCTGATCTTCATCTTCCTGCTGCTCGGTTCCGTGTTCGCCGGCACCGAACTGGCGTTGGTCAGTCTGCGCGGATCGCAGATCGACCAGATGGAACAGGAGGATGCGCGCGGCAAGCGTGTGGCGCAGATCGCACGCGACCCGAACACGTTCCTGTCCACCGTGCAGATCGGCGTGACGCTGTGCGGCTTCCTGTCCGCGTCGTTCGGCGAATCCTCAATCGCCCCGTATATCGTGCCGGTCATCGAAGACTGGGGTGTGCCGCATAACGTCGCCGCTCCCCTGACCACCATCGCGTTGACACTGATCATCTCGTATTGCTCGATCGTCATTTCCGAACTGGTGCCGAAGCGTATCGCCATGCAACGCAACGAGCAGATCGCGCGTGCCGTGGTGCCGGCCATCCATGTGTTCGCCAAAGTGTGCAAGCCGATCATCTGGCTGATCGGCAAGAACACGAACGGCATCGTGCGGCTGCTCGGCTTCGATCCGAACGAAACCGACAGCGAGGTGTCCGACGACGAACTGCGCGTGCTCGTCAACACCAACACCAACCTCAGCAAGGACGAGCGCACCATCCTCGACGACGTGTTCGACGCATCCGAAACCATCGTGGCGGAGGTCATGCGTCCTCGTGCCGACGTCGCGTTCCTGGACGGCTCCATGCCGATTGCGGAAGCCGCCGCGTACGTGCGTGAAATGCCGTATTCGCGTTACCCCGTCACCGGCAAGGATTTCGATGACGTGCTCGGCTTCGTGCACGTGCGCGACCTGCTTGACATCCGCGATCCGAAGGCGAGAACCGTTGCCGACGTGACGCGTGAGGGCATTTCCCTGCCGGGCACGTCGAAGCTGCTGCCAAGCCTTGAGCTGCTGCGCAAACGAGGCATTCACCTGGCCGTGGTGATCGACGAATACGGCGGCACCGACGGCATCGTCACGTTGGAAGACATGACCGAGGAATTGGTCGGCGACATCCGCGACGAATACGACCTGCCGGAGGAAAAGGGCGGCGAACGCACAGAACGCGCCGCTTTCGTCAATGGCGTGGCCACCATCGAAGGTGGCATGACGATCGAGGATTTCGCGGATTTGACCGGCATCGAGCTGGAAGACGGCCCGTACGAGACGGTTGCCGGCTATTTCCTGGCGCACACCGGCAAAATGGGCGAGGTCGGCGACGTGCTGTCATCCGATGACGGTTATGACATGGTCGTCACCGAAGTGGACGGCCGTCGTATCGAAACGCTGGAAGTGCGTCGGCACACCGCCGATGAGGACGGTTCCGCGGCTGGCGATTCCGCGGCGGACGGCAAGTAACCCGAGCGGCCTTTTACAGCACCACCTGCCGGTTGATGTCGCGGCGCAACTGCCTCCATTGCGGCAGATAGGCGCTCATACGCCTTTGAAAGCCCTCTCCGTGGCCGTTCTCCCACAGGTGGGTCATCTCATGCACCAGCACGTATTCGAGGAATCTAGGGGCCATTAAACCAAGCTGCAGGTTAAGTCGGATACGTCCGGTCTTCGGCGTGCACGATCCCCAACGCGAACTCATCAGACGCAACGTGATATGCGTCGGCGTACGGCCAACGATCGGGCCCCATTTGGCAAGCAACACAGGCAATTGCGATTCGATGTTGCGTTGCGCCCGCGCCTTGGCCTCGTCCGTCCATACGAAAGCGGGCGGGTTGGCGGAAGCGCAGTATCGCCAATATTGCCGTTTTGCGCACGCTGCGCGTTGAGTTGCGCGTCTCTGGCCTGCCGCATGCTGCGTTGCGCCCGTTCGATCCACGGCTTGCGTTCCGTTACAAACCGTTCGATAGCGCTTTGCGACATTCGTTGCGGCGCGGAGATGACGATATCCGCGTTCGGCGGTTTGATGCGCAGGTACATGTTTTTGATGGGTTTGCGCACGATGGCCACCCGCATGCCGGCGATGCTCGCCGTCGTTTCGGAAATCACGCGATTGCGGTTGCGATGCCCCACTCCCCTGCCGTAACGGCCGTTACCGCCGTTGCGCTGCCCGTATGTCATGCCTGCATTATGCCACGACACGCCGATGACACGGCGGCACTTGACTTTCCCTGTGATTCAAGTATTATTTCAATTCGTTGTGTTCAAGACACAGCAAGTTGGGCCCGTAGCTCAGGTGGTTAGAGCGCATCCCTGATAAGGATGAGGTCGGAGGTTCAAGTCCTCCCGGGCCCACGTAGATGGTAAGGAAGCGGCACAGCCGCTTTTTTCACCTATGGGGCTATAGCGCAGCTGGTAGCGCATCTGCTTTGCAAGCAGAGGGTCGCCGGTTCGAACCCGGCTAGCTCCACGGGGCTATGGCGCAGCTGGTAGCGCATCTCCATGGCATGGAGAGGGTCAGGGGTTCGAATCCCCTTAGCTCCACAGAATTGAAGGCTTCCGAGTAATCGGAAGCCTTTTTCGTATTCAGCCTCTTGTCGACCATCCAACGGACGCGATCGCCCGCAAACCAAATAAAACGGCCGCCTGCATACCCGCAAGCGGCCGGAATCATCAAATCAATAGGGGAGTGGCACCACGAATCGCAACTAGTTGCGGGCCGCGTTCTGCTTGGACAGCTCGTCACGAATCTGCTGCAGCAGCTGGACGGTCTGCTCTTCGGCAGACGGCTCTTCAGCGGCCTTTTCCTCGGCTTCCTTCTGCTCGGCAAGCTTGGTCTTGGCAAGCAGCGCTCGGTCATGTCGCGGAATTTGTTGATCGGCACCAGAATGCAGAAATAGACGGCGACGGCGATGATGAGGAAATTCAGAATAGCGCCCAGCACTGCGCCGAACGAAACGGTCGCGCCGTTGAATGTGATCGCCAGCAGACCATCCATGTTCGGCTTGCCGAAGATCATGGCGATGAACGGATTGATGACGCTGTTGACGATCGCGTTGACCACGGTGGTGACGGCACCGCCCATGACGACACCGACGGCCATGTCGATCATATTGCCGCGTGCGATGAATTTCTTGAATCCTTCGAACATTTTTGCTCCTGTTCTGCATTCGCGATTCCGTGAATCGCGTCAATGGACAAGTCTCTCTTTGGACGTGTCTCTCTTGCATGCCCGAATCCATCCTATATCCGCACGCTCCAGCCAAATCTTGAGCAATATCTTGTGCGTCTCACAATCAAGCACATAGAATGAAACCGCCGTATTGATAACCCAACTATCCGAAGGGGAAAAATATGCTCACTGATGAGTACGTCAAGCGCGTGTACGCGCAGGTCGAGAAGCGCGATGGCGACCAGCCGGAGTTCCTGCAGGCCGTTCGCGAGGTCTTCGAAAGCCTCGAGCCGGTTGTTGAGAAGCACCCGGAATATGAGAAGGCGGGCGTGCTCGAGCGCCTCGTCGAGCCGGAGCGCGTGGTGAAGTTCCGCGTCGCCTGGACGGACGATGAGGGCAAGGTGCAGGTCAACCGCGGTTACCGCATCCAGTTCAACTCCGCGATCGGCCCGTACAAGGGCGGTCTGCGTTTCCACCCGAGCGTGAACGAGGGCGTCATCAAGTTCCTTGGCTTCGAGCAGATTCTCAAGAACTCCCTGACCAGCCTGCCGATGGGCGGCGGCAAGGGCGGCTCCGACTTCGATCCGAAGGGCAAGTCCGATGCCGAAGTCATGCGTTTCTGCCAGGCGTTCATGACCGAGCTGTGCCGTCACATCGGCCAGTTCACCGACGTTCCCGCCGGCGACATCACGTCGCGCCCGTGAGATCGGCTACCTGTTCGGCCAGTACAAGCGTATCCGCGACGAATACTCCGGCGTGCTCACCGGCAAGGGCCTCGAATTCGGCGGCTCCCTGGCTCGCACCGAGCTACCGGCTACGGCCTGTGCTACTACACCCAGGAAGCCCTGCGCGTCCTGAAGAACGATTCCTTCGAAGGCAAGACCGTGGTCATCTCCGGCTCCGGCAACGTGGCCATCTTCGCCACCGAGAAGGCCCAGGCCCTCGGCGCGAAGGTCGTCACCGCCTCCGATTCCAACGGCTACGTCTACGATCCGGACGGCATCAAGCTCGACATCGTCAAGGACATCAAGCTCGGCCACCGCGGCCGCATCAAGGAGTACGCGGAGCGTGTTCCGGGTGCCGAATACCACGAGGGCTGCAAGGGCGTGTGGACCGTGCCGTGCGACATCGCGCTGCCGTGCGCCACCCAGAACGAAATCGATGAGGAGTCCGCCAAGGCCCTCGTCGCCAACGGCTGCAAGGTCGTGTGCGAAGGCGCCAACATGCCGTCCACCCCGGAGGCAATCGCCGTCTATCAGGACAACGGCCTGCTGTACGGCCCGGCTAAGGCCGCCAACGCGGGTGGTGTGGCGGTGTCCGGCCTTGAGATAAGCCAGAACTCCTACCGCCTTTCCTGGACGTTCGAAGAGGTGGACAACAAGCTCAAGTCCATCATGGAGAACATCGTCGCCAATTCCCTGGCCGCCGCCAAGGAGTACGGCCATGAGGCGATCTGATGCTCGGCGCCAACGCCGCCGGCTTCGTCAAGGTCGCCAACGCCATGGTCGCCCAGGGCGTGCTCTGATCGTCTTTCACAATCCGTTTCAACGGTCCGTGCGATTCGTTCGCACGGACCGTTTTCATATGCGTTACGGCATAACGCGCAACGCAGTATGACGATTGCATAAAAGCGACCGCATAATCGCGATTACATAAGAAAAGACGGCGCCTCCCGAAGTAGGGAAGCGCCGTCTTCTTATGTTGCACGAACGGCTTACGTTGCGCAAGCGCCGTACGAACGCCGTATGACGAATCGATCAGTCGTCGCCGAGCGTCACGTGGATGCCGCCGACCAGCGTGCTCACCACGTTGTACAGCAGCGTGAGAATCACCACCAGCACGGTGAACAGCACCACTTCGATGATGGAGAAGATGGTGACCGCGCTTAGCACGGTGCTCAGCGAAAGCACGTTGGCAAGGTCGAATCCGCCGGCGTCAAGACCGGTGGAGGACACGATCTGCGTCACCTGATCGAACACGCCGACCACGTTCAGCAGCAGCCACAGCAGCGTCACCGCGACGATCTGGATGATGCCTCCCGCGATGGAAAGCATGAACGCCACCTTGGCCGCGGACCATGCGTCGATGCGGGTCAGGGACAGGCTCATGCGGCGGGCGCGAGGCGCGCCACGACGCGCTTTTTCACGAACCTTCACACCGCCGGACGCGGCGGCCATGTTCTCATGCGCCTGAGACTGTTCCGTACCGCTCAACGGCTGGCTGGATGGCGGAACGGGCCACGCGTGGGGCCTGCGCCCCTGCCTGCGCCTGATGGCTTTCATTGTTCTCGCTCATCGTTGCTCCTTGCAGAATCTTGCCTACTTCTAGCCGAGGCTACCAGTTTTCGCAGACGATTCCCCGCCTGTGTCTCAGGCCTCTACATTCTCGCCATCGCCGGCATCGGAAGTGGCTTCCGTACCGGTTTCAGCGGAGTTTTCAGTAGTGGTTTCGGCTTGCGATTGCGCGGCTGCGTCGTTCTGGACTGCTCCGTTTTCCGCGGCGGCTTGCTCGGCGTCATCCTCGTCGGTCTCCTCGTTGCGTGCTATGGAGATGATTTCGTCGTTCTTGTCAGGCTTGGCGAGCGTCACACCCTGGGTGGTACGTCCGGTGCGCTTGACTTCGGCGACGTTGGAGCGGATGACCTTGCCGGACTTCATGATGGCCATGATCTGGTCGGATTCCTCCACGATCACGCACCCACCAGGGAGCCACGGCCTTCGGCGAGCTGCACGGCCTTGACGCCGTAGCCGTTACGGCCCTGCAGACGGTATTCGCTGATGGCGGTGCGCTTGGCGAAGCCCTCGTTGGTGACCACGAGCAGATCCCTGTCGGAATCGCCCTGCACCACATCCATGGCCAAAAGCTCGTCGCCGTCGCGGAACTTCATGCCCTGCACACCGGCGGTCTGGCGGCCCATCGGGCGCAGCTGCTCGTCGTTGGCTTCGAACTTCAGGCTCATGCCCTGCTTGGAGACGAGGATGATGTCGTCGTCGGCGTTGCACAGCGCGGCACCGATCAGCTCGTCGGCGTTCTCGCCGTTCTCGTCGGTCATGAGTCGTACCGCGATCAGACCACCCTGACGCGGGGAGTCGTATTCGGCGAGCGCGGTCTTCTTGACCTTGCCGGAACGGGTGGCGAGCACCAAGTACTTGGCCACGTCGTAGTTCGGAATCGACAGCACGGTCTGGATCGTCTCGTCCGGGCCGAACTGCAGCAGGTTCGCCACGTGCTGTCCCTTGGAATCGCGGGAGCCTTCCGGCAGCTCGTATGCTTCAGACGGTACACGCGGCCCTTGTTGGTGAAGAACAGCAGCCAGTTGTGCGTGCTGGTCAGGAAGAAGTGGTCCACCACGTCGTCCTCGCGCAGCTTGGCGCCCTTGATGCCCTTGCCGCCGCGGTGCTGCGCGCGGTATTCGTCGGCCTTGGTGCGCTTGATGAAACCGGAGTGGGTCACGGTGACGACCACGTTTTCTTCGGCGATCAGGTCTTCGACGTTCATCTCGCCGGAGTACGGCAGAATCTTGGTACGGCGTTCGTCGCCATACTTGGCGACGATTTCGTCCAGCTCGTCGCCGACGATCTTGCGCTGGCGTTCCGGCTTGGCGAGGATGTCGTTGTAGTCGGCGATCTTGCGCATGAGCTCGTTGTGCTCGTCGAGGATCTTCTGACGTTCCAGGGCGGCCAGTCGGCGCAGCTGCATGGCGAGGATGGCGTCGGCCTGCACCTCGTCCACGTCAAGCAGGTCCATAAGGCCCGTGCGGGCGGTCTCCGCGGACTCGGAGGCACGGATGAGGGCGATGACCTCATCGATCATGTCAAGGGCCTTCAGATAGCCCTGCAGGATGTGGTCGCGTTCCTCGGCCTCGCGCTTGAGGTAGGCGGTACGGCGTGCGATGACTTCGAGCTGGTGGTTTACCCAATGACGGATGAACGCATCCAGGGACAGCGTGCGCGGCACACCGTCGACCAGTGCCAGCATGTTCGCGCCGAAGGTCTGCTGCAGCTGGGAATGCTTGTACAGGTTGTTGAGCACGACCTTCGGCACGGGCGTCGCGCTTGAGCACGAGCACGAGGCGCTGGCCAGTACGGCCGGAGGTTTCGTCGCGCATGTCGGCGATGCCTTGGATCTTGCCGTCGCGCACCGCTTCGCGGATGGACACGACCAGACGATCCGGGTTGACCTGGTACGGCAGTTCGGTGATCACGAGGCACATGCGCCCTTGATCTCCTCGGTGTTCACCACGGCTCGCATGGTGATGAGGCCACGGCCGGTACGGTACGCCTGTTCGATGCCCTTATGGCCGAGAATCGTGGCGCCGGTAGGGAAGTCCGGTCCCTTGATGATGCGGATCAGGTTGTCGAGCAGTTCCTCACGGCTCGCGTCCGGATGGTCGAGCGCCCAATGCACGCCTTCTGCCACCTCGCGCATGTTGTGCGGAGGAATGTTGGTCGCCATGCCGACGGCGATGCCGGACGAGCCGTTGCACAGCAGGTTCGGGAAGCGGGCCGCAGCACGGTCGGCTCCTGCGTCTTGCCATCGTAGTTCGGCAGGAAATCGACGGTGTCCTTGTCGATGTCACGCACCATTTCCATGGCGAGCGGCGCCATACGGCATTCCGTGTAACGCATTGCGGCTGCCGGGTCGTCGCCGGGGAGCCGAAGTTGCCTTGGCCGTCGACGAGCGTGTATCGCATCGACCACGACTGCGCCATACGCACCAACGTGTCGTAGATCGCGAAATCGCCGTGCGGATGGTACTTGCCCATGACTTCGCCGACGACGCGTGCGCACTTGGAGTAGCCGCGGTCGGGGCGGTAGCCGCCGTCGTACATCGCGTAGATCACGCGGCGGTGCACCGGCTTCATGCCGTCTCGCACGTCCGGAAGGGCACGATCGACGATGACGGACATGGCGTACGCCAGGTAGGATTCGCGCATTTCCTGCTGCAGATCCTTCTTCTGGACGCGTTCGCCGACCATCAGGCCGTAATCGGTGTTGTCGGCCTCCTGCGGGCTCAACGGTTCCATGGAGCCGTCAGGCACGAACTGGCCGTCTTCGTTGCTGTTGTTTTCGTCTGCCAATTTCTAATCCTTGCTTTGAAGTCCTGCGAAACCCTACGCGTTTACGCGTCGATCCAGCTGACGTTGCGTGCGTTGCGCTGGATGAACAGACGACGTGGTTCGACTTCGTCGCCCATGAGCATGGAGAAGGTCTCGTCGGCCGCGGCCGCGTCTTCGATCTGCACCTGCTTCAGAATGCGATGGTCAGGATCCATGGTGGTCTCCCACAGTTCCTGGTAGCTCATCTCGCCCAGACCCTTGTAGCGCTGGATGCCTTCGCCCTTCGGCAGCTGGCGGCCGGCGGCCTTGCCTTCGGCGAGCACGCGGTCGCGTTCGGCGTCGGTGTACACGAAGTCGTGCGGGCCCTTGGTCCACTTGAGGCGGTACAGCGGCGGCATGGCCACGTACACGTAGCCGGCGGTGATCATCGGGCGCATGTAGCGGAAGAACAGCGTCAGGTTCAGGGTTGCGATATGCGCGCCGTCCACATCTGCATCGGCCATGATGATGACCTTGTGGTAGCGCACCTTGTTGAGGTCGAAGTCCTCGCCGTAGCCGCCGCCGACGGCGGTGATCAGCGATTCGATGGTGTCCGACTTCATCATGCGGTCCAGGCTTGCGCGCTCGGTGTTGAGGATCTTGCCTCGCAGAGGCAGGATGGCCTGCGTGATCGGGTTGCGTCCCTGGATGGCGGAGCCGCCTGCGGAATCACCCTCCACGATGAACAGCTCGCATTCTTCGGGGTTGTTGGACTGGCAGTCCTTGAGCTTGTCCGGCATGCCGGCCGATTCGAAGATCGACTTGCGGCGGGTGTTCTCACGTGCCTTCTTGGCGGCCAGACGCGCACGGGAGGCCTCGATGGCCTTCTGGATGATGTTCTTGGCCTCGTTCGGGTGGGCGTCGAACCAGTCGCCGAGCTTGTCGGTCATGACGCGCTGCACGAAGGTCTTCGCTTCGGAGTTGCCGAGCTTGGTCTTGGTCTGGCCTTCGAACTGCGGGTTGGTGAGTTTGACGGACACGACGGCGGTCAGGCCTTCGCGCACGTCGTCGCCGGACAGGTTCTCGTCCTTGTCCTTGAGGATGTTCTTCTCGCGGGCGTAACGGTTGACCAGCGAGGTCAGCGCGGCGCGGAAGCCTTCCTCATGGGTGCCGCCTTCGGTGGTGGAGATGGTGTTGGCGAAGGTGTGCACGGCTTCGGAATACGCGGTGGTCCACTGCATGGCGATTTCCGCGGAGATGCCGATCTTCAGGTCCTCGGCCTCGAAGTCGATGACGTCCGGTTCGACCGGGGTGGCCTTGCGGGACTTCACCAGGTAGTCGACGTAGTCCTTGATGCCGTCGTTGTACTGGTAGGTGACGGTCTGGAACTTGTCTTCGGTTTCGGATTCCTCGCCGGAAACCTCGTCGCCGGCCTGGTCGGGCTCGCGCAGGTCGGTCAGGGAGATCTTCAGGCCCTTGTTCAGGAACGCCATCTGCTGGAAGCGGTTGCGCAGTATCTCGAAATCGTAGGTGGTGGTTTCGAAGATCTTGCCGTCGGCCCAGAAGGTCACGGAAGTGCCGGTGGATTCGCCTTCCTCCATCGGCTTGCCCTTGAGCAGACGCGCGGTCGGCTTCTGGTCGATGTAGGTCTGGGTCCAGTGGAAGCCCTGACGGCGCACTTCGATGTCCACGCGGGTGGACAGCGCGTTCACCACGGAGATGCCCACGCCGTGCAGGCCGCCGGAAACCGCGTAGCCGCCGCCACCGAACTTGCCGCCAGCGTGCAGCTTGGTC
>ENA-OQIO01000465-OQIO01000465.1-human-gut-metagenome-genome-assembly--contig:-NODE-465-length-22039-cov-4.105787_pt1 | contig 22039 bp, 33 predicted proteins | sample MGYA00242573_ERZ504737 | MGnify/ENA primary metagenome ERZ504737 (study PRJEB26092, sample SAMD00036203) | human gut metagenome | host: Homo sapiens | study: EMG produced TPA metagenomics assembly of...
GCAAATGGTGTTACCTCAGAACCTGTACCGGAAGAGGTAGGAACTGCTACAAAGTATGCCTTCTCGCCCATAGTTGGAAGGTGTATACACGCTTACGGATATCGATGAAACGCATTGCCATATCCATAAAGTCTGCTTCCGGATGCTCATACAGTACCCACATGATCTTGCCGGCATCCATTGCAGAACCGCCGCCCATTGCGATGATCACATCCGGTTCAAATTCTCTCATCAGCTTTGCACCAGCCTGTGCATTTTCCGCAAGGTGTGTCAGATTGCCGACTGCCGTTACGATTCTATCCAGACCGTTCTTTGCGGATTCCATCAGGTCATGGCTGAAATTAATCGGATTTCTGTAATGTGCGCTTAACATAAAGAAACGCAGTACCTGTAAATCGTATTCTTTGCTGATATCTCTTACAGTAAAGAAGTTACCGAGAGATTTAGACATCTTCTTATTGTCAATATTTAAAAATGCGTTATGCATCCAGTATTTTGCAAATGGTACGCCGTTTGCAGCTTCTGACTGGGCAATTTCATTTTCATGGTGTGGAAAAATCAAATCCTCACCGCCCGCATGAATATCAATCTCGTCTGCCAGATACTTCTTAGACATGACAGAACACTCAATATGCCAGCCCGGTCTTCCCTCACTCCACGGTGATTCCCAGTAAGGCTCGCCTTCTTTTTCGGCTTCCACAATACGAAGTCTAACGGGTCTTCCTTTTCGGATTCTCCGGCAACCTTGATATCTCTGTGTCCGGCTTCCAGATCATCAATATTCTTCTTTGAAAGCTTTCCGTAGCCCTCAAACTTTCTAGTGCGGTAATAAACCGTACCGTTGACATTGTAGGCATAGCCTTTGTCAATCAATGTCTGAATCATGTCAATCATGCCGCCGATTTCCTGTGTTGCAAGCGGATGTGTTGTGGCAGGCTTGATATTCATACCTTCCATATCCTTTTTGCACTCTGCGATATAACGCTGTGAAATTTCTTCGGCAGATACACCTTCTTCATTGGCCTTTTTAATAATCTTATCATCCACATCCGTAAAGTTGGATACGTAATTGACATCATACCCCTTATATTCCAGATATCTTCTTACCGTATCAAAGCAGATCATCGGTCTTGCATTTCCGATATGAATCAGGTTGTATACGGTCGGTCCGCAGACATACATCTTTACCTTGCCTTCTTCAAGCGGCTGAAATTCTTCTTTTTTTCTTGTCAGTGTATTATAAATTTTCATTATTGCTCCTCTTTTCCGTAGACGCTTTGTGTCGGCGGTACGCGGGCTGAATTCCATTCAACCCTGCGATAAATCTATTTGTGGCATCTACGGCACAAATAGTTGTGTGAACAATCTTAAATTTATGGATTGGTCACACTTTCCAATGCCTTCTCTAATTTATCAAGACGTACCCGAAGGCGCGCATTTTCACTCTTTAAATCGTCCATTTCCGTCTGTACCGGGTCCGGCAGATGAATCTGTCTAAATCGTCATTGACACGTACATCATTTTGAATGACAATTTTGCCCGGCACACCGACAACCGTTGAGTTCGGCGGCACATTTTCAAGAACAACCGAACCGGCGCCAATCTTACAGTTATCTCCGATTGTAAATGAACCAAGCACCTTTGCTCCCGCACCGATTAATACGTTATTCCCCACTGTCGGGTGGCGCTTTCCGCTTTCTTTTCCGGTTCCACCAAGCGTTACCCCCTGATACAGTGTTACATTATCCCCGATAACGGCTGTTTCACCGATAACCACACCATGTCCATGGTCGATAAACAGGCCCTCACCAATCTGGGCACCCGGATGAATCTCAATACCGGTCTTTCTTGCCGTTTTCTGCGAAATGCGGCGTGCGCGGTAATAATGCTTTTTCAGGTACAGTTTATGTGCCTTGCGATATTTTAAAATTGCATGGAAACTCGGATATAAAAACACTTCCATCGTTGATTTTATTGCCGGGTCCCTGTCCTTTATGACCGCAATTTCCTGTTTTACATATTTAAAAAACTCCATGTCTACTCCTCAATGCCTGATTGCTGTTACTTTATTTTACGGAACAACCTCCACATCCGCCACAACAATTTGTCATATCCGAATCGCCATAGATATAATTAGTCACGTCATTTAAGCTGCAAACCGCCTGGGAAGAAATGCCCTCTCCCGTACCGGTAAAGCCAAGTCCTTCCTCGGTCGTTGCCTTTACATTGACACGGTCGATGTCAAGCTTTAAGGTGTCTGCAATATTTTTGCGCATTTCATCGATATACGGACGCATTTTCGGCTTCTGCGCAATAACCGTTGCATCAATATTTTCAATGACATAATTCTTTTCATCTAAAAGCTTTCCAACCTGTCTTAACAGTTCCAGACTTGAAATGCCTTTATATCTGTCATCGTTGTCCGGAAAATGCTTTCCAATATCTCCAAGCGCCGCCGCACCGAGCAGTGCGTCCATAATCGCATGAAGCAGGACATCCGCATCAGAATGTCCCAGCAGACCTTTTTCATACGGAATTTCCACTCCGCCTATAATCAGCTTTCTGTCTTCCACCAGTCTGTGTACATCATACCCCATTCCAACGCGCATTTTCATTCTCCTTTCTGACTGCTATCATTTTATTTTCCCGTAAAAGAATACCATTATTCTATGAATTGTACAAGTGAAAATATTTCCGCTTTGGCAGTGTTTTACGGTATTCTCCCTATATATGCAAAAAAGACACCTCTGTTCAAGGTGTCCGTGTAGTAGCGAGAGGGAGACTCGAACTCCCGACACCACGGGTATGAACCGTGTGCTCTAGCCAACTGAGCTATCTCGCCATATTCTTTTCATGTATGGGACCTATAGGGCTCGAACCTATGACCCTCTGCTTGTAAGGCAGATGCTCTCCCAGCTGAGCTAAGATCCCATATTCAAATTCATGATGAACAATCGCTGCAACCGCTTGCGCTGTGTTGTTTTTGTTCTCTCGTGAACTGACTTGGTTATTATAATACGATAATCGCGTAAATGTCAAGCACTTTTTTCAACTTTTTTTGAGATTTTTTTATTTTTTCTGCAAACCCGCAGAAACAGGGGCTTTGTAAAGGAATGGCAGCTCCGGTAATTCGTTCTTTTCTATGATTGATTCCAACATTTCGGCAAATTCTTTCGAATTACGAATCTGATACTGCATATGATTAAATCCGCTAAAAACCGGAAAGTTCCCATATTTATAAGTCTGCATAACGGCATTTCTGTATTTTAAATGGTCTTCCACACTGCCAAACTCCCAATATGTACTTTTTTGTAATTCTTCGGGCAAATCCGGGAATGCTTTTTATTGCCAGATATATGAACGGAACCATTATCTTTCTCAATGTCTTTCCAATCTGTGCAAACTGCCCGCCGTCAAAAAAGACATGTTTTACGGGTATCTGTGTATTGGTTAGAAATACCATTGCAAGGTCTGCGCCGATTGAGGAAGCCACCACAAGTTCTATCTCACGGATTCCCTGTTCTTTTAAAAATGTCATTATCTGCTGTATTTCATCTGTTTTACTGCGATATTTTTGTCCGGCACAATATACTGTCGAAGTCGGCATAATGCAGTAATATTTCTGTTCCAGACACTCTGCTACCGGCATACTGCTGTCACCCGTCACTCCCATTGCATGAAAAAATAATATTGCCGGTTTTGATTTGTCACCTGCTGTTTTAAATATCATATTTTCCCTTCTCTCTGTGCAAATTATATGTGCGCCTTACTCCATGCTTCCTATATTAAAATTGTACTCATCTGCTTCCCGTGGATTTTTAAAGCCTTCAAATGCTTCCACTTTCGTCAGCGAAAGATAAAAGCCACAATTCGGAACAGGGTACTTCTGTTTTTCCTTTCGGACATAACCTTTGATAGACAGCAGATATTTTCCGGCAGGGACATCATATTTGATATCTGTATAAATTTTAACAAGCTCTCCCTTTCCCGTTTCCGCCTTATACCACCGTTCCCATGGCGAGCGGTACCGCTCCACCGGTTCAAACTGTCCCGGCGTGATGTAAAATTCTTCTTCCTTTTCATGATATATTTTCGGCTCAAAAGGCTCAAGCTGCCGGATATTGGAAATCCACAGCCCGTCTTTAATTTCCAGATTAAATCCGTCATAGTCAATCTTTTGTGTCCACCGGTCGTCAAACGGCTCGTCCCGTCCTTCGAGCCGGATTGCGTAATTATACGCATTAATTCCTACTAACGGAATTAAAATGCCCTCTTTCTGCGTAGACAAATAAAGTTCCTTATCCTTTTGTAAAAGACTTAACAGCTTTCTTTTCCGAATTTTTTCACGTTTCAAAAAGTCCTGTACGGTATCTGCGGAAAATATACAAATCCCGTAGCCCATTGCGTCTACTTCTCTGTCCATGTTTTCTTTCTCCCCATTATTACCAATATAATATGTGCTTTTATTATAGCATTTTGGTGTTGCCGCTGTCTAAATGTTTTTGCTGTAAAAGCTGCAAAACGGATTTTCAATATAAATTTGACATAAATATGGAAATAGAGTAATATGAATATATAAAAAGGCTCTGTCGATAGACGGTTTAGCCTTTAGGATACAAGTTATTAAAAATAACCGTTACCGTGGCTGGGGGCGGTTATTTTTTGGTTTTTTATTACAAATGGAAGCAACAAGCGTTGCAACTGCACATAATACTAATGTATATGTAAACATATCTGAATAAGTCACCATAGTCTCACCTCCTCTCGAAGGTATCGACTAAACCGCCTACCGTGAATGGCAGTGCCAAAATTATATTAACATACTAATTGAAAAGTTAGCAACATCTCTTTATAACAATAATTCCTCCATCATTTGCAATAACAAAATACTTTCCATCGTAGCTAAATCCACAGATGTATGCACCATAATTTTCATAAACTTTTATTTCATCACTTTGACCAGGAATAAAAGTTATAGTCGTAATATACTCTTTTGTTTTCTGAATAAGAACCCTTTCGCCCTTATTTGTTGTATCAGGTAAGTTTCCACCGTATTCTCCTGCTATTAAAATCTGTTCGTCCGGTAATTTATCACAAATTGCAATAAGTTCTTCTTCATCATAATCAATCATACAATTTTCAATTTTTCCATTGTCACAATCCAGAATAGTAGTTTTTTGAGAAGAAATGATAATCATTTTATTTGAAATTTTCTTAGAAAACCCAAGCCATTCAAAACCTCCAACAGAAAAACTCGTTACAAATTTCCAACCGTCAATATGCTGACAGGCACGGATGCTTTCATCATAATTCATTAGCATAAATATTCCCCCCTATAAATCTAACGAAATGCTCTTTTACAAATTGTTAAGTTGTCTATTTCTTCTTTTTCGGTTTTGGGGCTGGCAGTTCATCATACATTGCATGAAACAAGCCTGTCAAAAATTCCTTATTATCAACTTCATCTACCAACAACATCTCTTTTGCTCCCTCATAGGGTAATTCATACGGAGCTGTCGGCATATAACTAATTGCCGATTTTACTGGTTTAACAAGTAATCTATCATCATAGATACCGCCTACAATCTTGCCACGATAATAAATAATAAATTCTCCCATCATAGCTCGATAAGTAATTTCTTCTAACTCAGATAGCTGCCCTAAAATAAACTCTAAGTATTCCTTGCTTGATGCCATATTTCCTCCTCAAATCCCGAATTTAAACCATTAAATGTTAATTTCTGCTTATCACATGGTAATTCTTCAAATTCTATTACTTATTCCCCTCGTTTCACACATAATTTTAATTTTTCCCAATTAATTATAATTATTATATGTAAAAACAGCCGTAAATTCAATCGTATTTTTTTGCAATTGAATTTGCGGCTGTATATAACCTCATTTTAGAATTGACCTTCTGAATTTTAAAACGCAATATCACTATTAATTCAAAAAGACGTGCATCAGAAAGCCAATTAATACACAGACACCAAGCCACATAAATAGCGGAACCGCAGAAACAACAGTCACAATCAACATTATAGTGTAGATTCTTCCGTAGCGTTTCATTTTTTCAATTTCTTCTTTTTGAATTACCTCTTTCATAACACCAATATCTCCTTTGATTAGCTTATCAAGAGAGATTTGAAAAATTTCACTCAGTAATACCAAACTGTTCACATCCGGGTAACTTTTATCGTTTTCCCAATTTAAAATTGTCTGTCTTGAAACATAAACACGATTGGCTAATTCCTCTTGGGATAACTCTGCTTCCTGACGATGCATTTTTATTTGTTTTCCAAGTTCCATTCCGTCACCTCCTTGCATACTCATGTTAATCGCAAAGCAGTATTTTTGCTATCAAAGTGTATTGACATCTGTGTTTTCCGGGTGTCAAAATTGTTTTACATACTATAAATCCGCAAACTCCTGCTTTGTTTTTATGGACTGCTCAATAAATGCCTTTACTGCATATACATCTTTTAATTCTTCATATCGCGGAAATCCGGCAGGATTATGCTTTGAGTAAGTCAAATGGAAAATATAGTAGCTGTCCGCATTTCTTCCGTTGTCAATAACATATAACACATCATCATTAGATTCACACTTTGCTGCTGCCCAAATTCTTTTGTCATATAAGAAGTGGTCTTCCCCGATTTCATTTTTCAATTCAGTAACAAATACTCCGTCAGCCTGTGTTAATGGAATCATATACCAGTTAAAATCTTCATCATATTTATCATATAAATCACTAAAAATTTCTTCTATTGTCATTATCAATTTCCCCTAATTTTTAATTTCCCAATTTGACAAATAATGAATTTGCGAGCATTCCGTATCAACCACAAGCGGTCTTACTCATTGCCTTATTAATTCACCGGATGAAGCTTCTGATTTCTTCACTTATTCTTTGATATTCGTAGTCGTGAATATAATGAGGACAGTCCAGTTCAATACAACTTGCGTTGTTGTGGTTTGAAATATATTCTTTAGGAATACTTCTCCACTTTTCTTTTGTAAAACCTGTTCCACCGGAACCGTCAGAGATAAACAATAACATCGGCACTTGTGGGATGCCCTTTTCCTTTACAACACCCGCATTCTTTTTTACCGCTTTTGCTTCGTCAATCATCGTTACAGTTGCGGTTTTTTGGTAAAATATAGCCCTGTAAATTTCTTTTTCCTTTTGAGAGAGCGTTCCCGATTTGATGGCATTACTTTCCGCAAGGCTTGGTATCCATCTTGTAATTCCCAATCCGGCGCAATACTGTCCTAATCTCATTATAGGAATATTGATGTTCATTTCATCATAATAGTCCGGCACAGCCATATCCAAACCGACAATAGCTTCAACTTCTTCCGGATACTTCTGAGCCCAGTATAAAGCTTCTAATCCGGACATTGAATGTGGGCAAAGCACATACGGCGGTTCTATTCCTGCCTTATCAAGTGCCATTCTGGTTTCGCTCAATATTGTATCAATATCCCTGTTTTTATCTGCCACATCACTGAAACCATAGCCGAATTTTTCCACTACTGCAATTTTGTACTCATTGCTCAACAGCGAATACAGTGACTTAAAATCCAATATAGCGAGCATGTTCCGCTTCCTGACATAAATACAAATGTTTTGTCACCGTCGCCCTCCGTATATACACTCATGTTGTGACCGTTGACTTCTACAAGTTCGCCCAAAGGAGTCAGCAAGTTCCTTTTCTGTTGCTGCTTCCGTAGCGGAAAACATTCTGCCTCAACTGCGCCAACTTGGGAGTTATCATACCGCCTTTATTATTTTCTCTACATCCTTTTTTCCTGATAACCATACAACTTTATTGTCATATCTATCTAAAATACTTCTTATTTCTTTCAAATTTTTATTCTGAAAAGTTTCAGTCCATTTCAAAAGGTTATAGACCGATTTCAAAGTTTCTCTTTTTCCTTTTTGTATTCCCAATTTTCTTTTTATAGAGCGCATAATAATTCTACTTTTATATAAATAACCAGGCATATCTAAAACATATATTTTATCAGCTTCATCAAAACTTTGCTGTACCCAGGCATAATATACCCCCTCAATTATCCACTCATCATTATTATATAATATTTCTTGTAATAACGCTTTTCGTTCATCAAGCGGTCTCTTTTTTCCATATTCTTTGGCGTTGTTATCCCATTGAATATCGTCTAAGTCGAAATGAGAAATATTATACTTCTTTGAAAGTGCATTTGCTAAATAGGTTTTTCCAGAACCACTGCAACCAATAATACGTATTTTCATCAGTCAATATCCTCCCTAAATTCAAATATCACAATCCATATGTTCACTTATTTTCATTGTATTTTGTCCCCGTCAGAAAACATAAAACAGGTATTCTGATACTAATTTTGCAGCAAATAAAAATCATTTGTATTAATTCATACGTTTTATTATATACTTTGTGCTCTACCTTTCCTTTAACCTCTACCACTCCCTTTTGGCTCATTTCTTTCAATAACTGTGTTGTTTTGATTTCCCAAATGGTGTATAGGGTGCTATTTCACTGATAGGCTTGAGCATCGTCGTGCTTAACAGCGCATACACCTGCTTTTCATCTTCCGTTAAATTTATATTTTCTTCAAAAACAGGAAGCATAATCCTAATCGTATTTTCTGATACTTCAAAATCAGGTTTTCTTAATGCACTTTCATATAATTGCTTTATTCTTGTAATTCCGATTCCAAAAATCTCAACAAACCCAAGCCTATAAAATACATTTGCAAGATTCCTGTTTCTTAAAACAGAAATTTTACCTGATAAGTATTCATCTTCTGTTATTCCTGATGGCAGACCTCCGGGCGAAATAACCTCAAGTCTGTCATCAAACATCAGAACTCTTATTTGTGATTCTATATCCCACGCTCTATGAATTAAAGCATTTGCAATCGCTTCACGAAAAGCTGCTTCCGGTATTTTTTCTACATTTTTTCTCTCTGCCCCCTCTATTATTTCGTATTGATAATAATCTCTGAACATATCTATTGCTTTATCATATACCTCTAATATGGATATATTTTCAATCGTTGCCCTTTTTTGAATAACACTGATATTTTGACCAAACTTTACAATATCAATGCCGGGAAAATGATTTCTATCCGCTAAAAGTCCTGCTGCATTATTATATCCATTATTATTATCATATAAATTAAGTGTTTTTAAAGTATCCTTATTTAAAAGTTTCAATCTGAATGCTTTCTTTTAATTTTTGATGCAAAACTTCAAATGTTAATTTCTGTTCATTATATGGTAATTCTTCAAATCTTATATTTTTGCCCTCCAATATAAGACGTGAAAACTCTAATGTATCTACCTCTATCGTTGCAGTATCATTTCTCTTATATGCCTTTGACTTGTATAGATACGGCTTATGAATTCCACTCTTTACAGTAAGCTTTATCGTACTGTCGTTTTGTATTTCAAGTGTATAATCCGGTTGTGGCGAAATACTGTCGTTAATTTTATTTTCTATATCAAGACAGGATTGTTTTACATCTGCTATTCCCTTGACATTCCCATTATCATCAATGCCAAAATAAATCTCCCCTCCATTGTAATTTGAAAAGGCGCTTACTGTTTTTAAAAATGTATTTGTAATTGTTTCTTTAAATTCTATTATCCTTGTTTCACGCATACCATTTATTCCTTTCCAATTTGTTATATTTATTATACGCAAAAACAGCCATAAATTCAATCGTATTTTTTTACGATTGAATTTACAACTGTTTTTAGTTATATTTAAGGCTTTATAATTGTTTTACAATCATTCTGTATAATCATTGCTGTTAAAAACTTTTGCATTGCAAACCGGAAGTTGTTTAACTGATTCTATAATGTCCTATGATATCATCACGATGTTCCAGTATATCCTCTTCATAATATATTTGATATGGATTTGCATGATGGATAACAAAACATATACCTTTTCGATTTCTCTTGTCAGATATAATTCCGATATGTTTTTTAAATACAACAATATCTCCACCTTGCCATTCTTCTATTTCATTTATATCTGTAGTAAGACTTATTGCATTATTATCGAAATATACTTTTAAGTTTTTAACTCTTCTAAAATCTATATTTTTATCAACGGCATCTATATCATATAATTCTTTATTGTTTTTTATATCCTCATTTACTAATACCATCAAATCATATCCTGCATCTTTTAAAGCAAAAGCTACTACATCAGTACAAACCCCATATTCATCATTTGGATAACCTGTGTTGTAATATTTGCTTTTATATTTTGGATTAGTTTTTATGTAATTATTTGCATTATTTAATATATCTGTTTGGTCATCTATACCATCATTGTCTTTATCAATATTGCTCTTGTAAGCTTCTATATTGAAATCTGCATTTGTATATTTTTTATGTGGAATATAATTAAAACAATACAACACATATAAAGCAGCAATTATTAGCACCGAAAAAACAATAAGCTTTATTCTCTTCTTCATACATTCTCCGTTAAACAACTTGCGATTTTATCTATTATACCATAATGATAAAGCCACGTTCCTTCATTAAGTAAAATTACAAATAGCCACCAGAACCAAGTGCAGGCAAATGTAATCATATAGAATCTGACCGGTCGATATATATATACTTTTCCATGACTACACCTCAGCCTCTACAATCACAAGCTCACTCTTTATACCATTGAACTCAATGTAATTGTCTGCTTCGGCATCTGAAAAGTCATCAACCTTTTTGCCCTGTCTCTCATAATAAATATGAGTTGCTATTCCCTTTTTTGTGCTTCTAAATCTATAATCTGCAGGAATTGTAAGTCTTGATGTTGCTGACAACTGATTAATCTCAAGCGCACCCTCATGTGATAAAACACTGATCTGCATATCAAGATTTGAATCCATCTCAATTTCACTTTTATTTCCCTGAAGAGTAACTTCGCTAATTTTGCCATTTACCTCAATATGTTCATTTTCTATATCAGTAATATTCAGTGTCCCTGCATTAACTGATAATTCGATTTTTCCAATATATTTTACCGGAATAAAAATAGTAATGACCAAACTCTCCTTTGCATCTGCTTCACTGGCTTCATTAAATCTGTTAAGATCAATATCGATTCGGTTTTTTATATCATCAATCTTTACTTTATAATCTGCCAGAAGATTCTTATAGACATTTGAAAACATTGCGACTTCAATTTTTTCTCCATGATATGCCTTTAAATCTACAGCATATGCTCCACCAAGCTTGATATCAAAATTCTTCTTACCATCAATATCGTATTCAGTACGACTTTCATATATGTAATTAGACTGCTTTTTCTCTGATTTTTCATTTGAAAGTAATTCATCTACTGATATCTGGAAGAGATCTGCTATTGCCATCAGATTTGCAATATCCGGTGTTCCTGTTCCATTTTCCCACTTTGTAATGGCTTGTCTTGATACACCGATTTTCTCAGCCATCTTCTCCTGTGAAAGTCCAGCCTGTTTTCTGTAATGTTTAATTTGCTCTTCTAAAGTCATTTTTCTACCTCCGTTTTCGGTTTATTTTACTTCCTTCACAGATTAGTAAATTAACCTTTACCAAACAAGAAACATTAGCTGTCATTTCACTATTTTTCTGCTACTTTCCGTAGCAAAGCCCTAAAATAAAGGTTTTTACAACGAAAAAATAAATTTATCCAATCACCAAATCCCGATTTTAATATCTCTATTATATCATTAATGATACTATTATTATACAGTTAGTTTACTGGTAAGATGAAGAATTGATGTAATATTTAATACTATTATAAAAACAGCCAGTGTTTCTCTATTTCAGAAACACTGGCTGTTCTGTTAGTCCGTTGTAAAACTCCACTGCTGCAGCAAGGTCTTTCTCATCCGGATGCCCCTTTGATACCCCGCCAATCAGCTTGAACGGTCCGAACGTATCAAATCCCTTGCATGAAAACCTTCCAACAATGTTGTCATGTTTGTATGCTATCACCTGCTCAATTGACTTAAAGACAGGTCTGCCGCCATATGTGCAGATAAGAAATACATTTTTATTGTCTGTGAGATTGACTGATGCAAACTTAAGCACCGACTGATGAAACTTTCCACCATATACTCCTGATGCAAAACCGATTAAATCATATTCCGACAGGTCTTTCTCTACCGTCTGTGTCGCATCTATCAGCTCGACATCGTTTGTCTTTGCTATCTCGTCAATTATCTTTTTTGTGTTTCCATGATGCACTGATGCATATACTATTGCTGTCTTCATCTGTAATGCTCCAATCCTTTATTAGTCTTCCTTTGATTTTGCCATCAGCATCTGCTCCAGCTTTTTCTTTCCGGTCTCATAGTCTGTAAACACAATCCCCTCCATACCAAGCTTTCTGCCACCTTCGATATTCTCCGGTCTGTCATCTATGAACACACATTCTTTCGGATTCAGATTGTATTTATCAAACAGGCACTGATAGATACCGGCATCAGGCTTTATCATCCCAACCATAGCTGAAACGACTTTGCCGTCAACAAGTGACACAAAACTAAGTTCACTGTGCGTATGAAGCTCAAAGAAGTCCTTTGGATAATTCGATAACAAATACACTTTATAGCCTCTGCTCTTTAACTCCTTAATCCAGTCTGCTGCATAGTCAAATGCCTTTACAACAAAAGCCTTTCCCTCTTTGAAAAATCTCCTGATATCCGCCTCATACTGTGGAGCCACCTTAACCATCTCATCAATTATCTCGTTCTCAGGAATTACACCACGGTCCAGCTCAACCCAGATAGGGTTTTCATATGTTGCATGGGCTAAAGCTGCTATTTTATTTTCTTCAATGCCAATCTCACGCATTGCCTCGTCCGGCTGGAACCTGACAAGCACGTTTCCTATGTCAAATACTATATTTTTAATCATTTATTTTTTCTCCTACAACCCTGCATCTCTTCCTGCAAAAAGCATATCAATCGCTATACTTAGTTATAGTATAGCGGATTGATGGGCAAATTACAATTATTATTACCGTTCTGTGTTCCTTAGTTCTTCCTTTGATTTTGCCATCAGTATCATTTTCTCAAACGACTGTGCAAACCTCTCATCATCTTCCTCTGTGCGCTTTTTCGGTTCTTTGATATGATTCTTATGTGAGCTTCGTCTACTAATATTTGCATTTTTTCCAGCCTCTTCAAATAAACGAGATTATTTATCCATATACCTGAACACCTAATCACTCTCTATTCACAAATTTATCCCATGGTGTGCGCACCTCAATAAGGTTTCCGGACGGATCATAAAATCTTACAAGCTTCTGTCCTCCGTCGAGTTCTGTCAGTGCTGTGGCATATCTGACCTCATACCTCCCTGACTCCAGCTTTTTAACCACACCTTCGATATCATTATCTTCAAAATACAGTTCCATCATATTGTTATATGGAATAGTCTGTATCTGCATGCTTTCCTTCCATATTCCGGCATCCTGCAATACCAGCCCTCCGACATTATTACATTACCTTCCTGTCTCGAAATCACATTAAGGCCAAACAGTTCATTATAGAAGTGGATTGACTCTTCGATATTGTCCACTACTATTAATATGTTCTTTAGCTTCATATGACCACCCCATTACAATGGTCCACCTCATGCTGAATTATCTGTGCTGTCCAGCCTGTGTATTTGCCATGTTTCTTTTTGAAATTCTGGTCGAGATAATCCACTTCAATCTCTTTATATCTTGTGCATGGTCTCACACCATCCAGCGAAAGACAACCTTCCTCCGTCTGAAAAGCTCCTGATTTTCCGGTAATCACCGGATTAATCATGGCAAACTGGAATGGTCCGGCCGCAACCACTATGATATTCTTTTTCACGCCAATCATGTTAGCTGCCATTCCAACACAATGGTCAAGATTTGCTCTCAATGTGTCAAGTAAATCCGTAACCACCTGTTTATCATCTTCTGTAGCATCCACTGATTTCTGTGCAAGAAACAGTGGATCACGCATTATCTTCTTTACCATTATTTACTTCCTGTTATACCTTTCTTCTTAATTTTTTGTCTTTAAGTTGTTTCGCTGTATGAATCATACCATTACCTCCACATACATCATCACTTCATCCCTTACTCCAAGTTTAACCGCATACTCAATCAATCTTGATAGATTCTTTTCCTTCGAGGACATATATTCCTTGATTGCTGTCTGATATAACTGAATTTCATATTTCTTTCGATCTTTAATCAAATCACAAATACATCTTTCCTTGTCATATACTTTAACCAAATTACCGCTGCTTGACGGGATTTCACAGGTCCCCATATCAAGAATCTCTGGGTTTGCATAATGAACTTCTTTGTTTTTCTTTTTGATATGTGTAGCATTATATCCGGTAGGAACAGTGAAACAAATATGACTGTATTCTCTGTCGATAAGACATGCAAATAAAGGGCGGTCTCGCCCGAATAAATAATATTCTTATTTCGTTGCTGGAGTACAAACAACTCATCTGGCCACACATCATCTAAAATATAAATGCCATGTGCCACTTTTTCCATGTCATGCTCTCTGACGTATTTTGAGACAGATGGCTTTGATACACCTGATTCAATGGCCTTCGATGTAATCAAATATCCATTGTCTTTTTCAATTAGCGATTCCAAAATATCTGATGTTGACATAGTTGGCCTCCTTATTCTTGATATTTACTTTTGTGCTTAAATTTTATTGTATTTAAGTGTAAAAGTAAATATAAATATAATCTTTATATGCTTGCAGAAGTAAAAGATAACATAACTTCAAATACCTCGTTTAATATTCCTTCTCTATCTCTCCATCTATTCCATACATTTTCTTGAATGCATCAAGGTCTGCCTGGTTCTTTATCAGCATAACTTCTTCTATCTTACCTGTATGAATGTTCTTAAAGCCTGCAACCTGCTCACCATTACATATGCTCGCTTTGATTACCGGTTTCTTATTTTCTTTATCATATGCCTTTGTAACTGTCTTTTTCTTAAATAGTCCCACTCTGCCCACCTTCTTTTGACTTTGCCATCATTATCATCCCAACTGTAGCCCTCGCCACAGCCGCATCTTCTCTGTTTTCCATCATGTGGAAAGCTTTCATCTACACCGTATCCATCCTATGGCATATCAGTACACCTCCAACTATTTTACCAGTCCTCATCATCGTCATCAATAGCATCATCTACACCGGCAGCATAATCATCATCGCTGTCGTATCTGTCATCATCATAGTCTCCATCCATATAGACATCATCATAACCATCATCATATGAATCATGATAATATTTCTTTGAACCGGAGCTGCTGCTTGAAGAACTTCCTGAATATGTAGAGCTGCTACCGGAATTGCTATAGCTGTCCGTACTGCTGCCCGAAGAATTTGTACTGCTTTCTGATAAACTACTACTATTATATTTTCCGGAAGAATAGCTCTTTGGTGTATAACTGCTGCTTCCTGAGCTGCCGCTTGAATTATACGATGAACTGCTATGTGACGAGTATGAACTTGATGGTGAATAGTCATAATCATAATACTCTTCATCATCAGAATCAGACCACCATCCTGCGAATCCACCTATGATAGCAAATACACCAATAGCTACCAGAAACAAAATTACGTTTTCTACGATAGAATTTCTATTATTTCTCATAATCACACACTCCCTAAATGTTTAAACATAAATAATTCCATGGATTACAGCACTTGTCTCAACTTCCTACCCTGAACCGAATGGTTATACTTCTCCATCTTCCTGTGACTGCTATATCTCCTCTGATAATAGTCCATAGCCCTATAATCAATCACATCCTTCATCTGACAAACCATTACCGGATTATCAATTAACGGTCTCAGCTCTTCTCTAAGCCCGATTTCCGCACCATCTTTCTTCACAAAAAATCCCTTTCCCGACTCCAAAAGGAAATGCACCGGCATCGATAGAATCTTCTTTAAATGTTCCTTATCCGATATGGAATTGTATTTTTGAATAGTCATATTTTTATCGAGATCTTTCCAGTTGGTTCCGGTTGAAAAGAACTCCTTCCAACTTGAAAGCAGCTGCTCTTCCGACACCTCCATCAAGACATTTCCATGATTATAAAAAGCCATAAGCACCGGCATTTTATACACCTTTGACATGCTTGTATTTTCAAGCAGACTGATAAATTCTCTTCCTATTCCTTTGTAAAAAACCTCTTCATCCTGATTAAGCTCTTCCAGTTCTTTAAGAAATTCGAGATATTTCTTAAATGGATTATCCTTTGAATGAGCAATGGCTATTTCATAAATTCCATCATCCATATATGTGAACAAATCCATTCTGTCCGGGCGCCTTCCGAGAAGTTCCTTCACCCTGAAATATTCATTAATTATCTGGTCTTTAAGCTTTAAATGTTTTCTGTCCATTTCCGCAAAAAGATCAATCAGCTTCATATCAAAATCTACCAGACAATCATCCGGAAAAGCTGATGTATCTGACGGATTATACACACCTGCATGCTGATTACTCCTGTCTGACAGAATAAAACGCACTCTGCCCGCCTTCTCATAATTGCCGATAAAATCAAGCACAGTCAGAAACTCTTTTCCTCTGCATTTACGGAGTCCTCTTCCAAGCTGCTGGAGAAAAACTATCGGAGATTCCGTAGGCCTGAGGAACATTACCATATCAACTGATGTGATATCCACACCTTCATTAAACATATCCACTGAAAAAATCACTCTGATTTTGCCCTGCTTAAGCTGCCTAATAGCTACATTTCTATCCTCTGTGTATTCGCCGCTTGCATCACTGAATACTGCTACAGATGGTATTCCCCTTTTTGAAAATTCTTTTGCCATCTCCCTTGCATGCTCCCTTGAACAGCAGAAGCCAAGCGCCTGCCTTGAGCCGTATTTACAATAATATTTGTAAATCAGCTCATATCTGCGAACGTTGCCTATATAGGTTTCATTTAATTCCTTTTCGTCATATCTGCCTCTTACTATATGCAGCTTTGAATAATCTGTTTCATCAAAGATTCCATAATAATGAAACGGCACAAGCATTCCTTTGTTGATTGCTTCCTTTAGTGAAATCTCATATGGCACATTGTAATCGCAGATTTCATAAATATTTTTTCCGTCCATTCTCTCCGGAGTCGCGGTGAGTCCCAGTAGAAATTTTGGCTTAAAATAATCAACAATTCTCTTATACTGTTCATTAACAGCATGGTGAAATTCATCAATCACAACATATGTAAAATAATCCGGTGCAAAGTAATTTTCATTCAGATATTCCACTCTGCCAAGAGTCGCAACTGACGCAAAAATCACTGACTTTTCAGTGCATTTACTATCTCCGTTAAAGAATCCGTATCTTATCCGCGCCTCCGGTCATTGCATCTGTCGAATATTTTATTTCATATACATCATCTAATTCTTCTGCAGTATTACGTTCAGCCATTTTTCTTCTCCCCGCCCCGGTCTTACATCGCCTGTAATCCACTCTTCCTTCAGTTGCAGATTATCTATTTCATCAACAAACTCTTCAAATGTCTTTTCCGTGAAATCTGTGAAATAGCGGCCATTTCTCTCGCCTTCAAAATCACCATACTTAAAAGATGTGTAGATTATGCCGTCTTCCTTTAACGCTTTAAACATTTTCATAAACACGGCTTTAAGTTCATTCTTAGGAAGATGAAGTATTGACGAGCAGGCCCATATGCCATCATATTTTTTGTTCTCGTCAAGCTCTTCAAATAGCAGCCTTCTGACTTGTATTCCTGTGTAATTGCTTGCGATATGACACATTTCCTCTGAACCATCTGTGGCATCTACATAAAAGCCCTGTTCCAAAAAATATTTTGTATCTCTTCCTGAACCACAGCCAAAATCCAATATATATCCGTGCTCCGGCAACAGTTCTTGAAAATGCTTCTGTGTCTCGTAAAAGTTTACATCTATCGTTGTTTTTGCAAAATTATCTGCATTTTTGTTGTAATATTCCAAGGTTTTGTTTTCGTTCATCATGAGTTTATTATACCATTAAGCATTGAAAAAAACTATATTTTAAAACCTAACTGATCTTCATCATTTACTTTATCTCCCTCTATCATCACCGGCTTGTCCTTACCATCACTGATTACTTTGCAAATCACTCCGCCATCTGTCACAAACACAATCTTTCCTTTTGCCTTACCACCGATTTTGTCATACATTCTGCCTGCACTCATTGACTCACCCTTCACGGTGTATGGGCTGTTGGCTACGTAGCTACCTTGCCAAGTCCTTTAATCTTTACCTGTATTGCTTCGTTGTCATACTCATTGTCCGGCTCCTTGACAAGCTTGACCTTCATGCCTTTTTCCATGAAGTCGCTTCCGTAATAATGGTTGCATCCTGCTATTGTAAAATACATTTCTTTCATTGTCGTGTCCTCCTGTCTTTTTTACCACTCTTCATAATCCTCATCCATTGCATCATCTACACCAGCCGCATAGTCATCATCACTGTCGTACCTGTCATAATCATAGTCACCATTCATATAGATATCATCATATCCTTCATCATATGAATCATAAGAACCCGAGCTGCTGTGATATGATGAACTACCTGTTGATCCGCCTGAATAGCTTCCGCTATTGTCATCGCCATATGCATTTGATGATGAACCTGCAGAGCCTGAGCTGCTATTATATGATTTATCCGAATAAGATGAGCTACTGCTTGATGAACTGTTTCCTGATGGGCTGCTTCCTGATGATGTATATCCGCCTGAATATGGCTTATGCAAGTAGCAGTAACTGCTGTTTTGGGTCTGTTCATTATTACATCCCGGCTTTATGCATTTTGGTGTACTCTCTTCCATAGCATTACCAATAAATGCAAATATGGCTATTACAGCAATTACTACGAACACATTCATGCCAAAAGATGAGTCGCTGTTATATGAACTGTGATTAGTATTTGAATTATTATCATTAGTGCAGTCCTTGTAAATCATATACTCTAAATAATCGTCCTGCCTGTCATTTTTTCCGTTGTGGTTCCAGTCGTACATTGCCATAAGTATTACCTCCTGATATTATACCGGTCCGTCGATTTTACATTCATCATAATATTTGCACAGCATGCATAAGCTATTGCAGTGCTTTGAATGATGCAGTGTTCTTTTTATCCAATAAATAAATTTTTCCATTTTGTCCTGTCCTCCTGTTTTTCGTAAATTAAATGCTTGTTTCTTTTTTTTTATGATGGCTATAGCTTAGCATTTTACGAGTCCCAAAGTCTGCCCTCGCACATCGAATCTTTGTTCTTCCTTTCATTCTAATAATACTTATCGATTGCTGCCTCAATCATCTGATTTGCCTGTATCTCATCCACTTCATCTGAATAAGTATCCATGCTCCTGCCAAGTACATGATCAAATTCATCAAGAACATCCGTCATCCGTCCCTTATCAATCCGACTTTTACACTCTGCAATCAACACAGCCGGAATTCCATAAAATGCTTCTGCAATACTTCCTGTAATGGCCCCAAGTGTATCCGTATCTCCACCAAGTGATACTGCATTACGCACTGCGTCCTCAAAATCCTTTGATTCCAGAAATGCGATAATTGCTTCTGGCACCGTTTTCTGACAGCTTTCAACATGATGGTAGTAAGGTCGGATATTATCCAATGTTCTACGCAGATCATAATGAAACTCCCTCTCTATATACTCTTTGATTTCTTCTTTTGAAGAGCCATTCCTTGCCATGTATATTGCACTTGCTGTTGCTTCTGCACCCTTTATACCTTCCGGATGATTATGTGTCACATTTGCTGTTGCTCTTGCTACCTCTCTCGTTCTTTCCATCGAGTCATAAAGCCAGCCTGCAGCTGACACTCTCATGGCTGAACCATTTCCATAGCTTCCGTATGGCTTCGGATTATTTTCTTTAAGCCAATGTCTGAAGCTTCCACCATAACCTGCATGTGGATATCTTTTTCCCCAATCCTGCATATTGGATGCTACCGCATCTTCAATTTCCTTTACTGCAGCTTTTGGTCTGACTGCCAGGAGAGCTTCTCCAACTGCTATTGTCATAACAGAATCATCTGTAAAGCCACAGCCTTTACTAAACAAATCAAAGTTCTTTGTTTTATCACCTCTGTCAAACTCAAACGGGCTTCCAATAATATCTCCTAAAATTGCTCCGTACATATATGCCTCCAATCCCCGGATTGCTCCGGCAGCTCTCTTTCTTTGTTACAATATGAGTATAATTGAATGGCATCTTTATATGGTCGCTGTTCGGGCGACACTTTTAAGATAAAAAACAAACGCCGATACTATGTGAGTACCGACGTAACATTTACTAATCAATATTTACTTGTAAACAATTTATACTCCAAGAATTTCATTCGTATACTTAAATAATGTCACATTCAGCTGCATAATATCATACTGCTTATCTATAATAGCCTTCTGTACGATCAGATCCACCTTACTGCTTGGACTAAATGCAGTCTGCTCTCGCAAGTAAGTCTTTCGACTGTTCCAGATCAAGCTTCAGTGCAATGCAGAGTGCCATCACAGTCTTCTTCTTTGGATGATAATTCTGGTCACATTGAATTTTTGAAAAATGTTTTCTATCAAGGTTTGCCCGTTTCCACACATCCTTATTATCAATATGTGCTTCATCGATCAACTCAAATAATTTATCATGAAATGAAACTCCGATATTTGAAAGCTGATCTTCCAAAGAAATGTCTGCTGACAGCATACAAGGCTCTGCTAACCCTGTGTCTTCCTCCAGTGGATAGTTATCTTCTGCCTCTCTTGGAAGCATCTCCTCATAGAACGCTTCCTCTGACAATTCTCTCCTGCGGGTATTGCTTCTGCTTCGCACCGGATATTCTTTTCTATGACTTTCCCTGACATAATTAGCATCTATGTAAGAATCAATATCACCTACAATCTGAACGGAAAGCTGAAAAGACCTTTTATCAAACACTACCAGTATAATTTCAATTTCATTTTCGGTAAGAAACTGGCTGAATACTGACACAGCAATCTGTAATGCCTTATCCTTCGGAAATCCATATACTCCTGTCGAAATTAATGGAAATGCAATGCTCTCGCACTTAAGTTCCAATGCTTTTTGCAATGATTTACGATAACAATTCTCCAGAATTTCAAATTCATGGTGCAATCCATCCGTCCATACCGGTCCTACCGTATGAATAATATATTTTGCCTTTAGGTTATATGCACCGGTGACAGCAATATCACCTCTTGCAATTTTGCCGATATTCACTCTTTCTGCGAGAAGCTTTTCTTTTCCTGCTGCCTCATATATTGCTAAATCCGTGCCACTTGCACATATCGGATATGGATTAGCAGTATTTACGATTACATCTGCTTTTACCTTTGTTATATCGTTGCGAACAATCTTAAATGGCATTGTGGCACCTCCTTATCCATGCCTGTATTACTTTAACAGCTTCCTTATCTGCTTATCCGTTGCCTCCGGATACATCTCATGCATATAATCTACAATCTGCTTCCATGAATCCTGCGGACTATCCTTATAACAGGAAGTCACATAATCGTATCCATAGATATGCTCAATAGATGAATACACTGCCACATCCCATCCATATTCAATACCTCTCTTATTCACTCTCTTCTTAAAATCGCAGTTGCACAGATAGGTCTGCATCATAAGATTCGTTATAGCACCATCAAATCCCTTTTCTCCATCCTTACCAAATCCAGCTTGTTTTTTCAATTCATTTGAATAAATCTCTGAATCAGCATTATCTTCCATAAAATTGACCATTATCTTTTTATGCTTATTAGGCGCTTTTCCATCATCATATAATGCATCAAAATCATATCCATGCCGGCGATAATTAGCAAATACAGGAAGCCACTTTTTTGATATAAATCCTGCCTTCTTATCAAAGAATTTTCCATAGACGATATCATGCCGCCTTGCTATAATAGCCCGCCACATCCATGGATCAATCTCCGGAT
>ENA-OQIO01000466-OQIO01000466.1-human-gut-metagenome-genome-assembly--contig:-NODE-466-length-22035-cov-5.865985_pt1 | contig 22035 bp, 19 predicted proteins | sample MGYA00242573_ERZ504737 | MGnify/ENA primary metagenome ERZ504737 (study PRJEB26092, sample SAMD00036203) | human gut metagenome | host: Homo sapiens | study: EMG produced TPA metagenomics assembly of...
ATGTTGAATAAAACTCAGACTTAACAAGAGGATTTGAAACTATATAAAGTAAAAATATAGCCATGTATATTAAAAAAATAATTAGTAAACTTCTTTTAAATACAGGAGCACGTAATATGATTGTTATAGCATAGACAAGAACGAATACATATAAAGCAATCATTAAATTATTATCCAAAAAACTTAAACCTATTTTTTGTTTAATAACTAATATTAAATTATATATAGGGTAAATCAATAACATTAAGAATAGACAATTCAACCTTTTTTGCTCTAACTTATTTTCTAACATCTATTTCCACCTCATACTAATGTTCACCCGATTGAACAATTATTCTTTATAAATTTCTTTATTTTTATACCCTTCAATTCCCCGATTCAGTTGTTCAACTATTTGTGGCACACTCAATTCAGTCCTTTTAAAGAGTCTAATTACATAATACCATTTTAATAAATGGACAATCTTAGGTTTCCATGCATAAAGAAATGCTCCAGTATCATAAAAATATTTTTTATTAAACCCTTTAAACCATGTTGAATCTTCCGAATAAAGTTCAGCAATAATACCCGGGTATGTAAATATATTATCTGTGCATTTATGCAATTCATCAAAGAATAGTGAATCTTCAGCCATTGAATAAAATCCAGATCCGCTACCAAAATAACTATTAAATGACAAAGCATTATCATTCACTATTTTACGTCGAAATGTAACATGTACACTACTATATGATTTATATTTATTTACTTTCGTTATTTTTTTAAACAATTTTTCTTGTGGTCTCGAATTTGTGTTCATGCTTTTTATATTAAATACAATAACATCTGCATTTGTTTCATTATATGCTTCTTCTACCATTTCTACGTAGTTATCCGTTAATACTTCATCATCATCACATATAATTACAAAAATCAGCTTTTGAATATTTTAAAGCCATATTTCGACTTCTAGATAATCCACGTTCAGTAGTACTAATCATTTTTACTGTACCAAAATCATATTCTTTTATTTCAATTTTATCTACATTTGATTGATTTATAATAATAGCATCTGATTGAATATTACTCTTTTCTACAATAGAAAAATCTTTTTGATACATACATGACATCAATATTTCAACACTCATCTTGTACTTTCCGCCTTTGCCCAAGTAGGTTTAGCTTTACCAGTAATAATATTATAAACACCATGCCATTGTGCTATTACTGTCATGGTATAATATGCAATTAATTTAATTAATTTATTACTACTTTTAGTAAAAATACCAATAATAGCTAAAAAATAAAATATAACTTGACCTATAAAAGTTATAAACCAGAAAATATTTTTAGATGACAGATACATCGATGCTATCAACAACAATAAATGTGCAATCCATAATAAATATCTAAATGTCCTGTGACTCAACCAAAAAACAGTAAACCATTTATATCTGAAAATGTTTAAAATACGATAGATGGGAGAATATTGTGAAATTAAATTTCTGTTCATTCTTACCTTACGTTTATATTCATCTTTATCATTTTCTCCAGCTTTTTCGTAAGCTATCGATTTAGGATCAAAAACAGCTCTTCCTTTATCTAATGAAAATAAGACTGGAAAACTACTGTCATGACATTCTATCAGCGGAATCTCCTTGTATTCTTTCGTTCTACATGCATACAAATTTCCATCTCCAGCTGTAATAGTTTGTATTCTGCCTTCAATATCTCTACATTTAGAATCCATATCCCAATACGTTGTCTCTGAGTCAGCAGTTCTATTTTCGTTTGAATTTACATAAACTGTTGCTCCACATACGTATTTTATATTTTTATCATGAAAACACGCCACTATTTCTTTTACTGCATTAGTATCAAAGAAACAATTTGCATCTGTCATTATTACCAATTCTGAGTCTATTAGTTTTAAAGCTTCATTTTGAGCATTGGTTTTACCACCATGCTTTACAGTTTTATGTAAATTAATATCCAAATTTTTATGTTCACTTATAAAATTTTCAACAATCTCATTTGTCTTATCTGTCGAAAAATCTGAAGTAACAATTATTGAAAACAATTCTGATGGATAGTTAATATTTATTAAATTCTCTAATTTTTCTTTAATGACTTTTTCCTCATTGTGTGCAACAACTAGAATAGTTACAGTAGGCATATACGCATAATCTTTTTTTATTGAAGGAGCCTTAATTAATTTATCGATTATTTTAAGAAATAAAGGATAACCAATCATTGCCCACACGATTATGAATGCACACACAATCCAAATATATATCATTATATTTTGCATGTTTTACCCTTTCTTGTTAATCATTTTTGTTATATCTATCTTATTACCCTTAACATCTGTATAAATTTCTCCATAACGACGTTTTAATCTTGTACCATAATTAATATCAATTTCTGGCAAAGTTTCATTAAGAAGTTGTTTAATTCTCAAATAAGGCAGGTTAAGACCTGCTGCTGCAATAACAGAAACAGTAGCAGTTAGTCTTGGATTCAAATCCATTAAAAATGGTTTTCCATTTTTATCTCTCATGAAGTCGAATCCAATATTACCATCTAAACCAAGACATTCAACTACTGCTTTACTCATTTCATAAGCATCATTATCTTCGACAACCACACTCTCTTGAGCAATACTCATTAGACTTACGATATTTTCTCTGCCTGCTATATATTTTGTTTTTCCTTTATCTGCTAATAAATCAACAGTATATTCATTACCAGGTAAATACTCTACTAATAGCATTTCATGAAGTTCACCCTCAGCTTCTTTTAGAATATTTAACATATCTTCATATGCAACAAAAAAACTATTAGGTTTTTCATTCACAAAAATTTGATATCTATTACGTTTAGAATCAATTATTCTAACCCCTCTACTACCACTTCCATCAACAATTTTTAAGCAAACTGGTACATCAGGATATCCAAGATATCGACATCCTTCCTCAAAATCATTTATTGAGTGCACACCATAAAAACGTGGAACCGATACTCCTTTATCTTTTAAAAATTGATATAAGGATAACTTGTTATTTGCGATTTCTACAGATGTTTGTTCAGAAGCAGAAATTAATGTTCCAATCTTTGAAAAATCATCTTTTCTTTTTGATACAGCAGTTACTTCAACAGAAATATTTGGGAAATATATATCGACATTTTCTTTTTTACAAATATCTAAAACTATATCTACATAGTCCTTACTTGTAGCAGCCGGAACTCTATAAAATTTGTCGACAAGATACTTTGCACTAGGTTCTTCGCTCATATCCATACCCACAATTCGAATATTTCTTTCACCATTTTTTTTGAAACATTCGACTAATCCAGGTATCGAGGGAGATCCTGACGCTGATAATAAAATTGTTAAATCTCTCATGTAATTACTCCTCAAAAACAAATGTTTTAAAAATATCGCTGAAATTTTCTTTTCGTTTGATCAATTGAATACCTTCATTATCTAACATTATCATAGGATAATCAGGCATGATAAATGGCGGCTTGTCAACCAAAGAGTATCCTCCGACATTACCAAATAGTACAAAATCGCCATTTGATATTTCACCAGTATATTTCCTATAAATAACATCCTGTTCTAAACATGTATATCCAACAAAATTTGCATTATCTACATGTTTTATGTCTACTTCATTTTTAAAGATTCTAATTGGAAGATTCTTCATTTGACTTGTTTCACCTAAATTATGAAAACTACAATTTAATAAAACAAAATCTTTTCCACGTATATTCTTAACACCTATTACTTTCGCTAAAAAATCAACATATTTTGATACAAGAGTTGTTCCAGGTTCTGTGAAAAGTATTGGTTTTTTATCTTTGTCCTCATAAAACTTGGCAAATAATGAAATAACTTCTTCAGCATACAAATCATAGTCTGGTGCATCTAGAGGAAATTGTGCCTTTAATTCTGGATCCATTTTCCCAAACATTCCACTACCTAAACTAATATAATCAATATCACATAATTTATAGTTTTCTACAAGTTTTAGCATAGTATTAGCACGTAACTTCCATGCATCAATACCTCTAGCTCTACTCATATGGCAATGTAAACCATTGATCTCTACATTATTTGATTTTAATAGTTCAAAGATTTCTTTTAAATTATTAATATCAATACCAAATCTTGATGTATATCCAGCATCTATATCAAAATTTACTCTTATACCAGTTTTAATCTGATGGTCTGGATATTTCCTTGCAATTTCACAAATATATTTAGCTTCTTCAATTCTATCTATATTATTTATCCCATTAGATAGTAAATGACTCTCCAAGTATTTACCTTTAATTGGGCCGTTAAATACAATTTTATCTGGAGTGTACCCTAACTTTAAAGCCAATTCATATTCCATATCAGAAACGACTTCAGCATAACCACCTAAATTCTTCACGCATTTACATATTGCAGGCGTATAATTTGTTTTATAAGAATAGCATATGTGATAATTACTATAAATTTGTTTAAAAGTAGTTTCTAATTCTTTATAATTTTCAATAAATTCTTTTTTATTGAAAATATATACAGCATCTCCAAAAGTTTTTGTAATATTTTCAATAGTTTTTTTATTCAAATTTATCATTGTAACCTCCTATACTCTACTCTCTCGTTCTTTATTTAATGGCTCTCTGATAAAATCACCATAATCCGTTTTATTTCTTTGAAAAATAATTCTAAATACATTTAAAAATATATTTAAATCATTTTTAAACGATAGATTTTTTGCATAATTCGCTTCATACTCAAATTGTTTATCCCAAGAAATAACTGCGGAAGAATCAATTGAATCAGGAGGAATCAATCCTCCTCTAACCTCAAATCTTTTTAACTCTTCTTTTGTATAGTAAGCATCATAAATTGGTGGTAAAGGCCTAGGACCAATTACTGACATATCCCCCTTGATTATGCAGAATAATTCTGGTAATTCATCAAGTGAAGACGATCTCAATAATCCACCGAATTTAGTTTGTCTATTTTCGTCTGGTAAAAGATTTCCATTTTCATCTTTTTCATTAGTCATAGTTCTAAATTTAATTAATTTAAATCTCTTTTGATGCATACCAGTTCGTTCTTGTGTAAAAAACACTGGAGAACCAATATTGAATTTAACTAATATAATCAAAAGTATAAACAAAGGACTAATAATCAATAATAGTAGCGACGCAGAAATAATATCAAACAATCGTTTAAAAAACCGAAAAACCATATAAAACTCCTATTTTACTTCTCTAATTAAACTAAAAGCCTCCGCTGATTTCAAACTTACAGTCGCACCACGGAATTTGGCTAAAGCTTCAATAGCATCAATCGATCTAGCTGCTGGAAAAGGTGCTAGTTGAGATTTGAAAATATTCATTGCCTCAATTTTTAATTCAATTGTATCTGTTATATCTTCATAAACAGTAGGTATAAATTCATTCTTTACATTTGGTATATTCCATCCTGTTTCTGATAAAGTTTCATATGCATAAACCCTTTTAGGATAGTTATTCCCTCTTGGTCTTACAGCAACCATTGCTGCATCTACTACCATTTGATGATCTAATTGCATATCGCCTCTATGGGGAATATAAACTTCATCTGGATTAACCTTTTCTACAACTTCTGCAATTTTTGCATTAAATTTATATCTTGGAATTGTTTCCAGCATAACAGCTGGAAAATCTAAAAAGATTGTTTCCTTAACACCTAATTTTTTATCTGCTTGACGACACTCACTTCTACTTTGTTCTACAAGCTCAGATTTAAATATTGGTTCAACTCCCTTTGTGACTACACAAACATATACTTCATCACCTGCTTTTGCTCTTTTTGCAATTGTTCCTCCTACACCAATAATTTCATCATCAGGATGTGGTGCAATTATTAATATTCTCATCACTCTACCTCATCACTTAATTTTTTTAGCTGGACTACCAACATAAGTTCCACTTTCTATACAATCTTTAACAACAATAGCTCCTGCTCCGATAATAGTATTTGAAATAACTTTCTTACCTTGAATTATCTGCGTACCTGTGCCTAATTCTGAACATTCACCTATTAAAACATTTCCGGAAACATTTACACTAGGGTAAATTGTCACAAAATCATCAATCACTGCATCATGTCCAATTGTACAATCTAGATTTACAATTACATGATCACCGATATTCACATTAACTGTGATAATCGTACCCGCACAAACAATAGCCCCTTCTCCAATCTTGACACTATTCGAATACAAAACTGAAGGATCAACTAAAGTTGCAAATTTAACACTTGTATCTTTCAATTTCTCGATAATTTTCTTTCGTACATTAGAAGAACCAACTGCACAGACTGCGTAAACATCTTCTAAAGCTGAAAGGTATTCACATCCTCCAAAAACATGGTATTCTCCCTCTTTACTTCCCCAAAGAGTTTCATTATCATCAATAAACCCCTTTAAATTCCAAGTTGGTTTAATAGAATTAATCCTTTCAACTATCCATGCAACCTCACGTCCAAAGCCACCAGCTCCAATTATATACAAATCCTTCATATAATTACTTTATTCCTCACTCTATTCACATCAAGATTTTATTTTTAAGCATAATCTAAATATTATTTATTTCAAATATACTATTACTCAAAACAAGCCTTAATTACTTCAATAATTCGATCTTGTTGTTCTACTGTCATTTTGTTATCACTTGGTAAACATAATCCTCTATTAAAGATGTCCATACCAATATCTTGTGTTTCACCTTTAATATATGCATTAGTCTTAGCTCTATTGATTCCATCTTTATTAATAAATGGATTTAATCTATAGATTGGTTGCATATGCATAGGTTTCCAGATTGGTCTTCCTTCTGCATTAATTGAAGCAATAGCTTCTAGGATTTCTGTTGGACAAGTTTTTCCTTGTTCTTTTGTATAAAGAACATCTTGTTCTGAACGAACTTGTTTAGTCATTGCATGTTCATCAATGATTAAACATGATAACCAATAGTTTGGTTCACAATCTTCTGGAATCGGATTCATTTTTACTGGTAATCCTTTGAATCCTTCTTTGTATCTATAGTAGATTGCTTTCTTTTGTTGAATATGTTCATCAATATAAGGTAATTGACCTCTCACTACACCTGCTACTACATTACTCATTCTGTAGTTATAACCTAATTCTTCATGTTGATACCAAGCTGCATTTTCTCTAGATTGAGTTGACCATTTTCTGACTTTATTCGCTGCTTCTAAATCATTAGTTAAGAAACAGCCTCCACTAGATCCAGTAATAATTTTATTACCATTAAAAGATACTGTGTTATATTTACCAAATGTTCCTGTTTCAATGCCTTTATAAGTAGCTCCCATAGACTCTGCAGCATCTTCTACAAGAATAGCATTATGTTTATGAATCACTCCCATGATTTCATCCATTTTACCTGGAGTTCCATAAAGATGTGCTAATACAACAACTCTTACGTCTGGATAGATTTCAAAAGCTTTTTCTAATGCCTTTGCATCCATGTTCCAAGTTTCTGCCTCTGTTTCAATAAATACTGGTTCTCCACCTTCATAAACAATAGGATTGACTGTCGCATCAAATGTCATATCTGAACAGAATACTTTTTTACCTTCTAAAGCACCATGTCCTACTTTTGGCATACCATATGCTTCAATACCAGCAAGCTTCATAGACAAGTGTAAAGATGCAGTTCCACAAGATAAACCTACTGCATACTTACAACCAATCTTATCACAAGTCATTGCTTCTACTTGATTAATATTTTCCCCTACAGTAGACATCCAATTTGTTTCATAAGCTTGTGTCATATACTTTAATTCGTCACCATGCATAGTAGGGCTTGAAAGCCAAACCTTTGATTCAAATGCTTTAAATTGATTATCCTTATTAAACATACTATTTCACCCCTTGATTTATTTCTTCTGGTCTTCTAAATGTTGGTACAACACTTCTTAATGCTTCTCTAGCATCATTGTCATCCTCGTTTTCAATGGCTTTTTTAAGTACTTGAAGTTTTTCATTTATTACTTCTTTAGAAAGTGGTGTATCTTTTTCAATGAAGATCAAGTCGTTATCTGTTTTTGTTAGTGTATCACTCTTAATTAAGAGTTCCTCAAATAATTTTTCTCCAGGACGTAATCCTGTTTCAACAATTTCAATATCATGTGCTCCAGATAGTTTGATCATGTTTTCTGCCAAGTCTAGAATCTTTACAGGTAGTCCCATGTCTAATACAAATAGTTCTCCATTATTGGCCATAGCACCGGATTGTAGGACTAATTGACTAGCTTCTGGAATGGTCATGAAATAACGAATGATTCTTTTATCTGTTAATGTAACTGGTCCACCTTTGGCAATTTGTCTTTTAAATAATGGAATAACACTTCCAGCACTTCCTAAAACATTTCCAAAGCGTGTCGCACTATATTTTACATGTCCATACGTACTTGCAGACTGTACCATCATTTCACACATACGCTTAGTTGCTCCCATGACATTTGTTGGATTTACTGCTTTATCAGTAGAAACCATCATAAAGCGTTGTGCATTGTATTTTTCACATAACTCAATTAAGTTCTTTGTACCAAATACATTATTATAAATAGCTTCTACACAATTATGTTCCATTAAAGGTACGTGTTTATGTGCAGCCGCATTAATTATGATTTGTGGATGGTATTGTTTAAATACTTTTTCTAATGCTTTTTTATGTGTGATTGAACAAATTTCAATTTGAAGATTTATATTATTTCCATAGGCAATCTTTAATTCTTGTTGTACATCATAAGCACCATTTTCATAGATATCTAAGATGATGATTTGTTTAGGACTCATCTTAGCTAGTTGTCTACATAATTCAGATCCAATAGATCCACCACCGCCGGTAATTAAGATGACCTTATCTTTATAATATGCATACGTTTGTTCATTTGTGACGGCTAATGGTTTTCTGAACAATAATTCTTCAATATCAAATTCTCTTAAGTTACGTTTGCTTCCTGCTGTATATAATGTTGGATAGTCATATACCTTTACTTTATATCCTGCATTCTTATAATGATTGTATAAACATTTCTTTTTATTTACATCCATATTCGGAATTGCGAATACAATTTCTTGTATTTCATAAGCCTTTAACTTATCCAGTGTTGTTTCATCTGCATACCAAACTGGAATGCCATTTACTTCTCTTCCCGCTTTTGTTTTGTCTATATCAATAAAACAACGAGGTACATATACTGCTTTTTCATCATTTACTAATTCTTCGGCAAAACTAGCACCTACTCGTCCAGCACCTATAATCGCAATCTTAATTTTTTGAACTTCTTTATCCGTTCCTGTCGTTAATCCAGAAAAACTATATAATAACTTACTTAAAAATTTACCCTTTGATGTTTCATTATTACTATATAAATATGCATAACGGTAAATCATACGAATACTAATTGCACCTAATAAGTTCACACAGACTAAACTCAATGCTCGATCAAAGGTGATTCTTTCAATCGGTAATGTAGCTTGTAGAATAATTAATAGAATAAAAGCTATCGCATCTGAAAAAATTAAACGAATATAGCCTTGAATACCACCATAACGCCAAATCTGTCCGTATATATTACCTATCATTCGACAAATAAATATACAAACAAATCCCAATATAGATAGTTGTAAAGATCCTGCATTTGTTAGATTTCCATTTCCTCCATATATCCATAGTAATAATATAGAGGCAATAATATAAACAATGACATCATAAACAACTAAAGGCCAGCGTGTATTACTCTTTTTTAAATTTTTACTCATGTAGACCCCCCATTTTATTAAAAAAGGCTCGTAATATACGAATCTTAAATCTTCAACCCAAATTGTTATAACTTAGATACATTTTCCCCTACCCATTCACAATAGATAAATGATCAGTTCAATCTAAGTGCGGAAAACCAGCTACAAATAATCTCCCCTAAATGTATCTTTCTATAACCTATAAAAGCTATATTTAAGTTATAACTAACACTTTTTACCCAAAAGTTTCTGTTAAATGTTAACCCTCATAAGAGCCATTGTCAAGTATACATAAATTGGTAAAATGTTAATCATATTTCTTTATATACGATACTTTAAGGAGATTTTAATAATATAGTAAATGTAAATAAATCAATTTAAAATGTAATGAATTGTTAAATACATGTTAAGCAAAAATATTTACAAATTAAAATTGAATTGATACTTAAATTTTATAACCATTCAACAATATAACTTATCATAAATTGTAAGCGGTATCTTGAATTTAAATAAATTTAAAGATGAAAATGAATATAACTAACAAACTAAACATTAAAGCTATCGAATATGGAAATGTTTTTGTCTGAATACCAGTAGTTATTTTCGATTGACTTTTATTCAAAACAGTAGTTTCTTTATGAGTTGTTTTTTCAACTTCTTTATCAATCTTAAAAGAAGGTCCCTTAGTTTCATTTCTATGGATTGTATCCCTTCCTAAGATTTTAAACAATTCATTCTCGACAATTTCATACTTATAATTCTTTGATTTACTTTGTACAGTAAGTTTATAATCACCAATATCTTCCCCTGGTTCTCTTGTTAAAATATAATCATCATTTTCTAAGATTGGATCTTCTTCACCAAAGTATTTAAATTGTTTATTTGGTTTTAATTCAATAGTTTTAGGAAGAATTGTAACTTTAAATGGAACCGATTCATAATAACGTTCATCCAAATCAAATGCTACTGTATATTCACCAACATCTTTTAATTGAATTGGTTTTACTCGATCAATGTCACTATAAATTCTAATTCCATCCTCAGAATAAACGTATTCAACATCTGGATGTGTAACCTTAGTCTTTAAAACTTCAACGTCATTAACATTCTTTGGTTCAAACAGAAAATCATAATTCCCTAGATAATTGTCCAATGAATTAATATTACCATCCGTATCAATTCTTAACTTAAACGCATAATCGCCAACATAATCACATAAGTACTTTTCTTCTTCAGGATCACTTTCTCTCCAATCCTTGTTGTAAGTAACCTTTACTGGTACTTTCTTAGGATTAATTTCAAATAGAATCGCTTCTTCATCACTCGTACATGCGATATATGTACCACAATCTATTGGAGCTTCATCAAGTAATTCTCCTTCGATTGTGTAATACTTAACTGCATTTTCAACCTCTATCTTTTGACCTGTATATTCAAAAGAATCCACAACCTCTTGGGCATGTATATTCATTGGAATACATGCCATAAATAACACCAATACAACACCTAATAACCGTTTCATATAATATATTCCTTTCTATAGGTGAATCTCTACATCCACTATATCAAAGATTTATAACCAAAGCTATAAGAAATTGTACTTTTGTTACTTATACCGATTATTCACCTTTATTAAAAGTGAATATATCATTCTTTTTATACATTATTATGCATTCATTGAAGACTATGTTTATATTATTAATTTGCTATAAGTTTCTGATACAAATAAATTGAAATTCTTATAAAAATTCCAATCTTTGAATTAATTGAGAGCAAAAATATTTGATTAATTTCTACTATTCAAACGTGATGTCTCAAAATTTGATACATTGATTGTGAAATACTCATACCTTTTTTTCGCCATATACAACCTCATCTTTAATTATATGAGATGCAGGCCCAGCAAGTTGTTCAAATATTTTTTTAAAATACATACCAAGAGAACCAAGACAGATTAGTAATGCAAATCCAACAAAAAATATTGATGCAATAAGACTATTATACATAGTATTGCTAGGATTCATGAACTGTATTATTAAATTAATAACAAAAATGATAAAGCATAAAAAGCTTAACATAAACATTAATTGAATTGGCAATTCTGTTGCTGTAAATAAAACATTAAAAGTTTCTTGAATCATTTTCTTTAATGTATAACCACTATTACCATATTTTCTATCCTTATGTTCAATTGTTACTGTTCCTACATTTTTTGTCAGACTAAACAAAATCGGTCCAAACTGTGGATGAGTAGTTTTATACGAACAAATTGATTTAGCTAATGATGGGGTCATAATTCTAAAACTATTACTTGTAATGTTTTGTGGTTTACCATAAGCCTTATAATATAAGTAATTAATAAATCTAGATCCTTGTTTTCTAATAAATGAATGTTTCTTTTCTGCATATTGAGTTATAATACAGTCATATTTTGATTGAGTCATTTTAGAAATTAGCATTGGAATATCTTGAGGGCTATGTTGAAAATCATCATCCATAGTAATAATATAGTCACCTGTGCAATGACTAATTCCACATAATAAAGCTTTAATTTGACCTACATTATATGCCAAATTAATAGCATGAACTGTATGGTATTTTTCACAAGTTGCAAGCACTTTATCCCAAGTATCTGATTTTGGGCTACAATCATTTACAAGTATCAATTCATAATCATAACTATTTTTAGCCATTACACCATTTATTTCACCCACTAATTCACTAATCCAATCACCACTATTATACATTGGTATTACTACTGAATATTTCATAAGCTTTCCCCTATTTTTAATACAATGCTTTTCTCTACCTGCGACAATTTTTTAGATACTTCTTCTAATGAATCTCCATATACTACGATTTGACCAATTCTATCTTGGCCAGTAACAAATTTATCTACTCTATCTCCAATATTATAATCAAAATCAACATTTACATTAGTAAAGTCATCATAATTATTCACATATTGTTCAAGAAGTATTCCAGTTTTTTCTACGTGAAGTAATTTTGAAATAGCTACTTTTTTCTGTGACAACTCTATCTCATCATATTTACCTAAACATAAATTCAACATCAATTCGTAATAATTTACACCTAAATAAATTGACATTAACTCAGGAATGCCCGTTGCACCTGCTCTAGCACCTATTTCAATAATATATGGTTTTTCATTTGAAATAATTATATCTGCATTTACAACACAATTATTAATGCCCAAACTGTTTATTGCAAATGTCATTTGATTTTGAATTTCATTTAATTCATTTTCAGAACAAGAATACGGAAAAATATGTCCTAATGGAACATCTGAATTGGAGTGATAAACAATTTTATCATGTGGTACAATAAATTTTACCTCTCCATTATATACTAAGGCTTCACAACCTATTTCATGCCCTTCAATAAATTCTTCACATAAAAAATAATCTTTTTTAGTGACCTTGCGGATAGAATCAATTGCGTTCTCTACTTCACTCTCATTGGCAATCTTAAAGATACCTCTACTACCTGAACTATCAACAGCTTTCAACATATAAGGATAATCATAATCTGGCAATACAATGTTATCTGTAATCTTTACTTTTTCAAATTTAGAATGATTTACTTCACTTGAAAACATTTCCTTCATTCTCAATTTATCTGTGCATTTAGTAGCTGTATCAAAAGTTATACCATTTAAATGCATTTCTTGATTAACCTTGCCCACCGAAATCATAGCCACATCAGTGCCGGTAGTCAAAATACCATCAATTTTTTCTTCTTTGGCAATTTTTAAAATCGACTCATAATCTTTTGTATCCGCATAATAAATTTTATCAGCAAACTTTAATCCTGGATAATCACCTCTTATAGTAGATACTATTACATAAAAGCCTAATTCTTTTGCTTTTTTATCAATGGAACTTGATATACACCTGCTCCAAGTATCATAATCTTTTTCATATTACTCTCCCTTAATAAACATTGTCATCACACATGCCAATTTTCCATTTATTAGCACAAAAATACTCGTTTTCATCTATATCATTCTGAAACACAGACCCTCCAAAATATGTTATTGGAGTACTATTTGCAAATCTTTCTTTTTCTAAATATAAATGTTCTTGAGTTCCTAATTGTTCCCAAATTGATATATATTTTCCACCATTCTCTAAAATAAATTTTTTTACATGACTATATAAAGATGAAAACTTATTGATATCACCATTATCATAATAATCAACGATATTATAAAAGTTCTCTTTATATTTTTTTATAATCATATAAGCTTCAACTTTATTATCATTAACTATAACAAAGTTTTTATATTCGTTTGTAGGATTTTCAAAATAACGCCATTGCAAATACTTGGTACTTTTATAAATTGAATTATTATTCTTTGAATATAAATCATCGTAATCATATAAAAATTCATTATCCAATTTTATTGAATCACCAGTAGTAAAATGAACATTTGAATAATCTGCAACGTTACACACTAATGTTGGTAAAGCTACTACATCCGACCAGTTTAACTTATTTACAAATGTGCGATTTGATACATTATTAGGAAAGCCTATAACACCTGCATACCCTTTTTTCGCACAATAATTATATACAGTCTTAGCTAATTCAACGAATAAGCCTCTTCCTTTATAATCCGGATGAGTCATAGTATTTAAAGACTGTACAGCATCATAAATCTTACCATTTAAGACCACTTGAATTGGTGATACTGAATAATTTGCAACCAACTTTCCATCATCTATTGCAAAACAACAAAATAAGCCTGGATTTGGATTTTTCAAATATCTCCATACGATTTCCGATTCACTCATAGGTTGTTTAAAACATAGATAATATAAATCAGAAAATTCTTTCATATATCGGTTAAAATCATCTACTGCAACTATTTTATATTCCATTTCATATGCCTCCTATATAACTTCTATTGCTTTTCAAATTTATAGACATAAATACCATTACCTATACAATCTACTTCTGATACTGAAATATTTCCATATGTAACATGCATATAATTATTAAAAACATCAAACACTCTAACAGTTCTTTCTTTATCTAAATAAAAATCATTATTTGTTACATAATATACATTCGAATTGAATAATTTATCAGAATATAGTTCATCAAAACCATTCAGTTTTAGTTGACTATAATAAGCAGGCGATTTCCAACCCATTCCTCCCCAGTACATCATGTTTGTAGGTCTTTTATTTGTATATGTAACAAATGGATTATACCTAAACGTAAGACTTGTATCGTAAACATAGAAATTATCCGGATTTTCTATCACATATTTTTCAACCGCCAAAGTATATTTACTTTTTTCATAACGATCATCAGCCAAAGCTTTTGTTTCAGGAATAACTTGTATCATTGAAACGCATAAAAGTATTGACATAATTAAAAGGATAGGTTTATTTTTTATGAATTTTAATCCTTCTAACATTTGTATAATGCCAACATTTAGCAGAAAACCCGCAGGCAACGAAATAGATTGAAACGCTCTAAAAGGAATTCGCTCTTTAATGCATAAATAAAAGAAAAATATTATATACATTAAGCTTATAGTAACAACAAATAGAATATTCAACTTATTCTTAGCTGTAAATTTCAATTTTTTTTCTGCTATACAAAAAACAATTAATAAACTAAGAAAAAATACACCTATTATTAATGACATATTTTCTGTTTTGTAACAACTCTCTATCGAAGTAGATATTTTTTCTAGTAGAGTCTTATTACTATTCTTAGTTGTTTCAGCAATTTTAGTTAATGTTTCAACATTTATATTTTGATCCATCATAAAATAGGACCACGTGCCATATCCAGTTAAGTCGCATAATCCTGAGTTCCACCCAATATCTTCATACAGTTGTGGATTATCTGAAGCATAATCATGTGGATAATCTTGTACATGAAACCTAGCATAATCAAATTTATAATAATTATCCCATTCATTCGATGATCTAACCAATTTATTTACACCAATAACAACACCTAAACTTAAAATACTGATAAGCAAAACTGCGATATATTTCTTTAAATTCTTAATAGTAATATCTTCTGTAGTTAAAATAACTTTATAAAAGAATGTAATTCCCCAAAATGCAATTATTATGTATGCACTGTTTTTTCTATACATATAACTCAGCAAAACACATATAATAGATAACAATATGCCTATTATATTCTTTTTGTTTCTTACAAAGGAATTCTCATAAAGCAACGCAATCCCTGCTGTCCCTATCAAAGCTGATGTTGTTGTAAATTGCATTAGCGTTATTGGATATATAAATAAAATAACAAGATTTAATAATATCAAAAGAAATGTGAAACAAAAGCCGATTCTCTTTTTATAACAATTATCAAAAATGACTTTTATAATCATAGTAATTGAGAATAATGTAACAATGACATGAAACACCCCATACCAAGGGATAGTTTTATTTAAAGTATATAAAAATTGAAAAAAATATGATAAGCATACATTTATGAACGGATGATCAGCAGGTAAATTTGTATAATATCCAGCTACCGTATACATAATATTTGTATCATCATTAATGAAAAAAACAGTTTGTGTAATTACATTCATAAATACAAATGCAGCAACTGTTATTAAAATGCTAAAAATAAGCCTATTTAGGTTCTTGTTAAAGAACTTATTAAAATCCATCCATTCCATAAAAACCTCCTTTTAATAACAAATCTAAAATGTTAAGAATAATTATTACATCATACTAAATAATATTTTCGTCTAATTTTTTTAAAAATCTATTAATAAAATATTGTAAAATTATAAAATCAAAAATTAATGCAATAAACATGCTAATTAGTGATCCATTCATACCAAAAAATTTAATAAAACCATTTATTGATACAGTGCATATAATAATAGCGCATAAATTACAAATTAAAACAAATTTGTTTTTGTGAAACGATATTAACACTGAACTAGAAAAAGAAACTACAGATAATGCAAATGATGTTAACACTGTAAATGGTAATAAATACATATAATTCAATATTTCCTTACCAAATACAATTTTAAATGCAAATGGCCCCAGCAAGTAAGCAAGAATCATTATTACAATTAATAAAACTGAAAAAATTAATAGTGTTTTTCTAATCAATTTTTTTATTGAATTATAACTCTTATTTATATACAATCTAGAAATCCTAGGAATAACTGTAACAAATACAGAATTAGTTAAAGTACTTAAGACAGAAACAATCATAGTTACAGATGAGTAATACCCTAGATTGTTTGTACCATAATTTAATTCTACAAAGTATCTAGTAATAAAGTTTAAATATGGTACTAAACAAATGTATAGCATTAATGGAAAACATATTTTCAATAATGTAATAATCTTATCTGTTTTAAATTGAATTGAGACATTCTTCCTTAAATTCTTCCAATCAAATAAAAACATAATTGTAAAGTAAACAACTACATTACTTATAATTGTTTTAAATAGATCTTTTGTGCAGTATAGTGTAACAATAAATAAAACTAATGTAGCAACACCTTTTAATGTATAAGAAATCGCAATGTTTTTATACTTATCATATTTTTGATTAAATCCAAATAAAAGGTCTGAAAATGCCTCTTCAATTTTATAAAGCATATATATAATACAACATGAATTGATTTCAAAATCATAGTGCAATGTTTTGATTGTTATAAAAAACAATACAAAACCTATAATTGAAGTTATCGTTCTTAATGTAAAATAGTCTGCATCCGAATACTCACATTTTATATCACTTACCTGGTAATTTCTTACACCATACAAACTAATACAATAGAATACATTCGTTATAGAAACAACTAGTGAAAATACACCTGCCAAGTGATAATTTCCAATTCTAACTACAAATACTGTGATTAGCCATTGGCAAAAGAAGTAAAAAAATGTTCCATATGTATTATATAAAGTATTTTTACCACTATTCATACTATCTCTCTACATATAAAATTTCTTAATATATTTTACTACATACTGAATTTCTTCAGTAGATAAACCATAATACATTGGTAGTCTTACCAATCTATCACTTTCTTTTGTTGTATATACATCTTCTCCATGGAAACGGCCAAATTTTAATCCTGCAGGCGCACTGTGTAATGGAATATAATGGAATGCTAATGAAATCTCATTATCTTTCATAAATTTGATAAGTTTTGTTCTTTCTTCTAAATCCTTAGCTTTAATATAAAACATATGCGCATTGTGTTCACATCCTTCAGGAATATGAGGCAATTCAATAAATCCTTCATCCGCTAATGGTTTTAATAAATCATAATATAAATTCCAACTATTAAGACGATTTTCATTAATCTTATCCGCATTTTTTAATTGAGCATACAAATAGGCAGCATTCAATTCACTTGGTAAATAACTAGATCCATAATCTACCCATGTATATTTATCAATTTGCCCTCTAAAGAATTGACTTCTGTTTGTACCTTTTTCACGTGTAATTTCTGCTTTTTCAATATACTTATCATCTTTAATTAAAATGGCACCACCTTCACCCATACTATAATTCTTTGTTTCATGGAATGAATAACAACCAAAATCACCAATTGTACCTAATGCTTTACCTTTATATGTAGACATAACACCTTGTGCAGCGTCTTCAACTACAAATAAATTGTGTCTTTTCGCAATATCTGTGATTGTATCCATTTCACATGACACACCAGCGTAATGAACAACAACAATTGCTTTTGTTTTATCTGTAATTGCATCTTCAATAAGATTTTCATCAATATTCATTGTATCCGGACGAATGTCAACAAAAACAATAGTGGCACCTCTTTGTACAAATGCATCTGCAGTTGAGACAAATGTATATGAAGGCATAATAACTTCATCTCCAGGTTTAATATCTGCTAATATAGCAGCCATTTCTAATGCGTGCGTACAAGAAGTTGTTAATAAAACTTTGTTAGCATTAAACCTCTCTTCCATCCAAATATTACAACTTTTTGTAAAACGACCATCTCCACAAATCTTTAGACTATCAATAGCCTTTTGAATATTTGTTATTTCATCTCCAATAAATGGTGGTACATTAAATTTAATCATATTACTCTCCTCTTAATTCACTTTTATATATATCAAACCCATTTAGGGTTTTTACCTTTTTGAAATAAAAATTTTTATCATAGTGTTCTTTTATAAATGTTTCTAGAACAGATGTATCATTACAAATATAATACGTATTAGGATCCATTAATGATTTAATAGGATTTATTATTGACTTATGCCTATAATAAATAACTTGTTCTGGACTCAAAAAATCCACACCATATATATACATTTTATTTTTAAAATAATCTCTATCTAAACTTTTTAATGGATCATAAGCCAAATAATACGACTGAATCGTCGTGTTAAAATCCATTAAATAATAATGACTATTTGTATTCATATACTCATTCAAATCTTTAATAGATTTTGATTCTATCTTTAACCTATATTTGTGTATATCATAAACCCAAGAATAAAACATTGAATTCCATACGTTATCGCAACTCATTGGCAACAAAAGCAGTGTTCTAAGCGCTATCAAGATTACAATCAAAACAATACCTATTCTATTACATGGAAAAGTATTTTGAGGTGGTTTAATAATCAATAAAGAAATCAATGCCAATGCACATGTCATAATAATTGAAAACTCAACACGATAAACGACTCTTTGAAGATATTCAAAATACATCAACAAAGCTAAACATATAAAACCAATGATCATGACTTGCCAAATTCTTCTATAATCAATTATAAATATGGAAATCGAAATTACGATACACGACCATACAATGAGATACTCCCAATATTTTCTATGATACATATTTTTCAACATACTTTTTATATTAAATTCATTGCTTCTATATTTTTGAACAATCTGTAAAATACTATTCAATTTATTTTTTGTGAAGTATTCCGAGTCACATAAATTCCAAGTACTTATGCATTTATAATCATTTTCACTAATATTAATATCAGTTAACTCATCCTTAATAAATTCATACTCCGGAAGAGGATAATCAATTAATTGAGACCTAATTTTTCCATACTGTACATACTGCTTGTACTCAGGATTATGACTAATAAAAAAATTTTTGAATACCAGTACACAACATAAAATTGAAAAAATTACTAATACATACTTAATAATTCTATTTTTTTTACTAAAGATAAAACTTTGTTTTAACATCAAATTTATTAAAAATACAATAAAGAAAATAAAAGCTGTTAAATAAAAGCATTGACTTCGTATAAGAAAACCACATATCACAAATAATACTGTAGTCCAAACATTTATTGAAGATTCTTGTATGTTTATATCATATAAAAAAACCAAAAAACCAGTAGATATTATTAAAGTTGCAGTTTTAGTAAATTGCATCAATTGATACATATCAATCGATGCAATTAAATTGAATATTAACATGCAGAATATAATAAATTTATTATTCATTTTTAATCCAATATACAAAATTATACTAAAACTAATGCATATCATTATTAATTGAAGCCATACATACCAATTTATAGATGGAATACAATTGTACAATCCACTAATAAGAATTCCAATCAGCGGATTCATAAACATAATATATTTACTAGGTATACCATTATATGCTCCAGATACAGTTGCCATCATAATAAAATCATCAGAAACTTCAAATTTTATTGTTCCGCTAATAATTGTTAAACTTAATATAAAAACGTTGAATAATAATGATAATGTAAATAATTTCAATGGATTTCTATTTTTATCAAGTCCATAAAATTCCATATTCATAACTCACTTTATAATCATTTTAGTTCTTTTTCACATATATCCAATACACTAGCTACAGTGGCATCCATATCATAATATTTATATTCACCTAAACGACCACCGAAAATAACATTTTCTTCTTTTTCAGCTAATATTTTATATTCAGCATACAAATTTGAATTCTTTTCATCATTTACCGGATAATATGGTTCATCACCCGGTTTCCATTCAGAACTATATTCACGACTAATATATGTCTTAGGTAAATCATTACCGTCTTCATCTTTTCCAAATTCAAACCATTTGTGTTCAATGATACGAGTCCATGGAGTCTCTCTATCTGTATAGTTTACTGCAGCATTCCCTTGGAAATTTGGCTTATCTAACAATTCATTTTCAAAACGAACTGATCGGTATTCTAAATATCCTAATTTGTAATCGAAGTATGCATCAATTGGACCAGTATAAACAACTTTTTCTGCCAATTTATCTAATTCTTCTTTATTTTCTAAATAATCAATATTCAATCTAACTTCAATACCATCTAACATATTTTCAATCATTTTAGTATAACCACCAACTGGAATACCTTGATATAATGCATTGAAATAATTGTTATCAAATGTCAATCTTACTGGTAACCTTTTAATAATGAATGATGGAAGATCCTTGCAATCTCTACCCCACTGTTTTTCCGTATAGCCCTTGATTAATTTTTCATAAATGTCTCGACCAACTAAAGAAATTGCCTGTTCTTCTAAGTTAGTAGGCTCCCCCTTAATCTCTTTACGTTGTTCTTCAATCTTAGCCATAGCTTCTTCTGGTGTTACAACACCCCACATTTTATTAAATGTATACATATTAAATGGTAAACTGAATAGTTCGCCTTATAATTAGCTACTGGACTATTTGTAAAACGATTGAATGTTGCATATTTATTAACATATTGCCACACCTTTTTATTGTTCGTATGGAAAATATGAGCACCATATTTATGAACATTAATACCTTCAATTTTTTCAGTATAGATATTCCCTCCAATATTTGGACGCTTATCTATTACCAGTACATTTTTACCATTCTTTTTTGCTTCACACGCAAATGGCTCCATATAAACCGGATCCTACTACTAAATAATCGTACATATTCCTACTCCTTTAATAAAAATTTGTTAATTAATCACAAATAACACGAATATTATACACTAATCGCGTTAACTTTTCAGTAACAAATAATTTAACAACGCCTAATTTATCCGTTAAATAAAAGATTATTTGAGAATTTTATTGTTTAAATAAAAAAATCTAAGAGTAAACAATTCGTGTGCTAGTTGTAATGAAAAATAGAATTACAGAGTATATAATATAAGAGCCAATATTGAAACACATAAGCAGCTATTCGATTCAATATTTGGCGATATTCTCGA
>ENA-OQIO01000468-OQIO01000468.1-human-gut-metagenome-genome-assembly--contig:-NODE-468-length-22001-cov-3.419219_pt1 | contig 22001 bp, 16 predicted proteins | sample MGYA00242573_ERZ504737 | MGnify/ENA primary metagenome ERZ504737 (study PRJEB26092, sample SAMD00036203) | human gut metagenome | host: Homo sapiens | study: EMG produced TPA metagenomics assembly of...
AATCCTATGATCTGATTCACCGGTCCTGTATACCCGAAAATATTCAGCACGATCTTCGCGAGAATAACCCATGACAGAAAATACGGTAAATATACGATTGTCTGGATCGGACGTTTCAGTTTCTTCACTGCCAGTTCATTCAATAACAAAGCAAAGACCAGCGGGATAATAATATTTCCGATAATCTTGCCAACGGCAATGACAACTGTGTTACGTAAAACCTGTGTAATGTCACTCATCTGAAACATATACTCAAAATTAGCCAGGCCAACAAATTTTGAATGGAGAATGCCCTGTCCAGGATTGTAATCCTGAAAAGCCATAACAATTCCGAACATTGGAACAATGCTGAAAAAGAACAGCCACAGTAATGCAGGGATCAGCATAATGTAATAGTGTTTCACAAATCTTTTGATGTACATGAGTAAACCTCCCTTCCTTTATGGATAGTTTATCCTGTAATCATATTTTTCACTAGACGATATTGTTTCAGATTCCACAGTCTTTTTTTTAATTCAAAAAATGTCCGAATCAAATCGAACATTTTTTTAATCTGCCTGCATATTCTGTTGGCGTACATCCGTATTCCTTTGAAAATACCTTTGTGAAATAATAAAAATTGTCATATCCCAGATCCGATGCGATCTGGGTGATGTTTTCTGTTCCTTTTGCCATCTTCCGGGCAGCCGCCTGCATTTTTCTGCTGATCACATAGTTATGAAAGGTATCACCTGTTATCTCCTTAAATCTCGTGCTGAAATAACTTCTGCTCATTCCGATCTGTGTTGCTACCTCTTCTGACTTCAGATTTTCTTCTATATGCTCGTCTGTATACAGGATCACTCTTGCAAACATATAAATATCCTTTGTTTTATCAGTCTGCAGACACGTCTGATACAGATTCTCCTTCCAGTTTTTTACCCATTCCAGCATCTCGTCCACAGAAGATAAGGATGGAAATTCAAGTTCTTCTCCTGTGAGTTTCTGGAAGCTGTGGAAACTTTTTATAAAAACTCTTTCAGCAGTCCGCAGCTCCACGCCCCGGGTTATCTCGCACAGTCTGTTGAACTCACAGTCATTAAAGATCCATCTGGTATTCGTCCACGCTTTTTCCAGCCTTTTCTGGAGTCCGGAATCCTCCTTCCGCGGTTCTTTTTTCGACTGATTTTCCTTATACTTTCTTTCTATAAGTTCCAGAATCTGGTCACACTCATCCCCATCAAAGCTTATTTTGGATATGTAATCCAGGGCTCCCAGTCTCAGGGCACTCTGTGCATAACGGAAATCTTCATACATAGAAAAGACTACGAATTTCACCTCCGGATATTCCTTTTTGCATCTTTTCATCAGTTCAATTCCATCAATCTCCGGCATGTCTATATCCGTGAATACAATATCCACTTCATTATCCTTCAGAAATTCCAGTGCTTTGCGGCCATTCTGGACATCCCCCACAACTTCAAATCCATATTTGCCCCAATCCATTATAGAAATCAAACCTTTTCTTGCCAGTTTATCATCATCTACAACCAATACCTTCATTTCTTCATACCCTCTTTTTCCGTCTCAGATCCTGTGAATTTGATTTTATTCCGAAGTTCTTCCTGAATCGGAATCAAAATTGTAATTTTGGTTCCATAGCCTTTTTTGCAATTAACAAACAGGTTCGTCTCTCCTTCATAAAAAGATTCCAGCATTGCTTTTACATATCGCAGACCGATTCCTCTGTTCCCATGCTGCATTTTTTTCACATCATAATCAAATGGTTCATTAATCTGATTGATCTCCTCCTGGGTCAGGCCATTACCGCTGTCCAATATGGTAATGATCGCCAGTCCCCTGATATTATCCTCAAAGACCTGTATGGTGATCTTTTCATCATCTCCAAGTCCGTACCGTATCGCATTTTCCACCAGTGGCTGCAACAGCATCCGTACCGTCGGCTGTTCCAGATAACGCCCCTCTTCCACATTCATTTCTATTACAAAATCATAGCGCATCTGTTCCAGTGCAATATAATCTTTCACAATATCGATTTCTGTTCGAAGTGTTGTCTGCATTCCTTCTTTTCCAAGATTATACGCCAGCAGTCTTTTTAAGCGCTGTACAAATTCCGTAATATTGTCCTGACGGCTCATTCTTGCCATCCACTGAACGGAATTTAACGTATTGAGCAGAAAATGTGGATTGATCTGGTACAGGAGTTTCTCATATTCCGTTCGCTGAATACTTTTTTCTTTTTCCACAACATCATCTATCAGATTCCTAATCTGTTCCTTCATCTGTTCCACTTCGTGCATCAGGTCATCGAATTCCTTGATCCCATACTCCTGTTCCGCCTCTTGTAAAGATCCATTTCCCACCTGAATCATCTGTTTTTGAAATTGATTGAGGGGTTTGCATACCAACCGGTAAAGGTAAAAAACCGAACTGGAAAAAATACCAAAAGCTGCCAGGATGATAACCACTAACTTCAGTCTCCACATATTCATTTCTTTCTGATAGGTATTCTCCGGCAGTGCAATGGCATTGACATATCCGATGGAACTGCGATACGCCATGATTTTGTATCCTTCCTGATTTATCGCAGCATATCCTTCTTTTTCCGGTAATTCCGACAAAAGCTTCTGTCCCTTGACGATCACCGGATTATTGCTGTACTGTACAATACCATTTTCATCCAGTTCCATATAGGTATATGGCCATTTTTCTTTATTTAGTCGATCTGAAACACTCATATCCGGCTCCATTTCTGCATAAATATCCAGTACCCGTTTGTTTCCAAAGGAAACTCTCCGCATCACGGATAGTACCGGCGTCTCCTTGATTCCCAGATAGGATGCATGCATAGCCTGAATGATATTCTCGGCACCCACTATCACTTTAGAGATTGTCTGATATGACGGGTCCAGAACCCTGACGTTAAAATTCCCAATCAGTTCCTTTTGCTCTTTCGGATCGTAATATGCGATGCCAAGGAGCTTTGTGTTCACATATCCAAGTTTTATCAGTTCTTCTCTGAGAGATTTCTGCTCAAAATATCGATCATAGTTGTCTTCCGCACTCAGATATCTTTCTGTCACATTTCCGATAAGTCCGTTGGGGCTCATCTGATTGACAATACCGATCATGTCATAATAATCACTGTCTATCTCCCGCGTGATCTGCTCCAGATATATCTGCATACTCTCCTGGATACTGTTATTCTGGATCATTCGGATCGTCATATACGACACGATCACTACCGCAAGAATACATGACATTGCACAGAGCAGAAGAATGCTTAGCATCTTTCTTTTAAGTGTCTGTTTCCCTCGTTTTCTTCTTTTCATATCAGATTCTCCCACTCCTGTTCTATCGCCTTCCATATCGCCGTAAGGCTGCGGAACAGTTACCTTTTTATCCTATTTAAAGAATATAGAACTTTTTTCCGAAAGTCAACTGTTTACAAACTATCATTCTCATCGAAAAATCAAAGAACAGCAAAAAGTCCATGGAGATAGTTTCCTTTTAGAATTGAGCAACTACATGTAATTCTAAAAAACATCTCCATGGACATTTTCAATTAAGATTATGACAATTTATGTAACTGTTCAGTACCTTCACAGTTAATGGCTACTGAATAGTTACCAATTTATTTACCTATTCAGGTGCTTCCTCAAGTTCTTCAAAGGAAGGAATCGACGGCTGCGCACCCTTACGTGTTACTACAATATTAGAAACCCTGCTGGCCAGTTCTACTGCTTCGTCCAGAGAATCTCCTCGCGATAAAGCAACTGCCAAACCTGCCACATAGCTGTCTCCGGCAGCTGTGGTATCTACCACATGGACTGTCTTATCAGCATACAGCCTTTTTTCCGTATAATCTTCTTTCAAAAGATAAGAGCCTTCGCCTCCTAATGTAACAACTATGTTCTTTACACCCTTTTGTTGCAATAGCTTAGCATTTGTACACAGATTTTCCTCATCACTGCATTCCTGCAACAGAATGGCAAGTTCTGTTTCATTTGGCTTGATCACATCCACACAGGCGAACAATTCATCAGGCAGATCAGATACTGCAGGTGCCGGATCCAGTATTACCGTTTTTCCTCTTTTTCGAGCTTCCTTCACCGCATACATTACGGTTTCCAGAGGAATTTCAAGCTGTACTACTATAATATCACTTGCTTCCAGCAAATCCATATTTTCCATGATATACGATTTGTCTACATGTGCATTTGCGCCCGGAATTACCAGTATGCTGTTGTCGCCTTCAGGTATTACGCCAATAACAGCAATTCCTGTAGACACGCCACTCAATTTGCGTATACGAGAAACATCAACTCCAACACTCTCCAGATTTTCACACAATCTTTCGCCATATGTATCCTGTCCTACCATCCCGAGCATCGCCACGTTTCCGTGCATTTTCCCAATGGCATAAGACTGATTGGCACCTTTCCCACCAGGCACAAGTTCAAAATTTTCAGCTAAAATAGTTTCGCCTACCGTCGGTATGTGCGATACGTCGGCAACGAAATCCATATTCAGGCTGCCAATCACGAGTATTTTTTTCATGTTGCTTCTTACTCCCTTCCAGTTATTGCAATATCACGATACAAACAGTGACTTCCTTTCTCAACAGATATACCTGCACAACCGGTCAGCAGTGGCAAATCGGAATCTGTAAACTTCAGATACTCTTTATCATTTACTGATACGCTGATTGTTGAGCCATCAGCCGTTAACGAAATCTTATACTCCTCATCCACTTTCCACTCAAAGTCTGTCTCACACAGTGTAATGTAACCGTAGTAATTTTTCCGTAAAACCAACTTATTGTTCTTGGAGAAACCGGCTGCATAACTACGCATAGCACCCTGCACTCGAATGTTCACAAAATGCTCCGTACTGGTTACAGGTTTTAAGACGGCTGTTACCCGGTAATTGTTCCACAAGTGATGTCCTGTATACATTTCCGCAAAATCCGCACAGGAAAGACTCAGATACTGTCCATCCAGATAACTATGTCCTTTGAGTTTCGCAAACTGCGGAACTTCCTGATGTGTAACATGCCAGCTGTCAAGCTTCATTCTTCCAAAATCCAGACGATAATCCGGCTTACCATCAAAATACAGGTCGTCTATGTAAGCTGCCACATCTCCCATAGCAAATCCCTTAGCCACACCACAGAGAATAACACCAACCTCACTGAGATGACCGGTCTGTCCGCCAGGAATCTCCAGTGAAAGAGCATGCCACTCACCATCACCTTTAACTTTTTCTCCGCGAATCACTTCTCCGGTCACTCCATTTTTTGCATAGATTTGCGCTGTGGTAGCCATTTCCTCTCCCGGAAGCGGCATTACACTCAAATGCACGGTCTGTCCCGGATAAACCAACGGAGCAAAGAACGGATCATAACGAGAATCGTCGAAGTCCTCAGAACTATAATACGTCTGTTTATAGAAGAAACTCTCTTCTCCGGATGATGTCACTGCCGTCAATTTAAGAGAACGTTTTCCCGTATAAGCCTGTTCGTCTGTGTTGCGTATATAACAGTCTCCCGGCGAATAACTTCTGATCGCATGAGTGCTGGTCGGATATTCAAAGTGACAACTATCCATTCTTTCATTCAAAATTGTATTCCAATTCTCCGGTATTTCCTCTCCAGCCAAAACATAAGCCATTTTAGCGAAATAGCTGGCACCAAACGGAATATCAACTGCATTCAAAGAAGGTAACACATTTGAACATGCAAGGAAATCATTAATCGGTTTTACCCATTTGTCATAATCGATTCCATCGATACCTGCGAATACACCCATGATAGTTCCTACATTGCCAACATTACAGTCTGTATCCCAACCACACATATTGCAGATATTAATCGTATCTGAAAAATCTTCATGACCATACAGCATAGACAGGATCATAACCGCAGCATTAGGATGATATGACAGGTTCCCGGATACTTATCATAGCCAAAATTCTCAAAAATGTAATTGAAGCAATCACGCCAGTTCTCCGGATGCTCATCATGAAACTTCATGACTGCCTTTACTACACGGGCATATTCACAATCACTGGGGATGTACTGAAGCGCCTTCTCAAGAATATCGCGAATACTCTTTTCCACAAAAGCCAGACTAATGCAACATGCAACATATATTCCACCATACACACCGTTTCCACCATGTGTAACGCTGGCTGCCTGTTCGGCAAGTTTTGCTGCCTGCTCCGGATTTCCCGGAGAAACAAGTCCCCATGAATCAATAAAAATCTGACCGCCGATTTGTTCCGCCATCGTAGCACCGTTCTGTTCTATACTTCCACTCCTCGGCGCAGGAATACCATTCTAAGGTTCAGATAAGCCGTATGCTCTGTTGAAACACCATAACCACCCCACCAGAAGAATCCGTGTTCATACGGTGCATAGTTTAATAACGCATTTGCTACATCTTTGGAAGAGAAGTTGTTCGAATCTTCGCAATCTTCTAATGCTCGAATAAAAAACAGCGGACCGTTGCTATCATCATCAGCGGCAAAGTTCTTATAATCAGCAGGATAAGACCACACTTCTCCGAACACATCGCGAATGCGCTGATATGTCCAACCTTCGATAGGTGCTCCCAGACGAATACCAATAATCTTTCCAAGCCATCCCGCATAAACCTTTTCCATATAATTCTCAGTAATTTTCATATTATCAGCCCCCTAATATTCAAATTTATCCTTTAATTCCACTCATAACTATTCCCTGAACAAAATATTTTTGTGCAAATATATACACCAGTAAGATTGGCAGCATAGAAATCAATGCACCAGCCATCATTTGGTTCCACTGAGAGACATACGTTCCCTGGAATTGAGCCAACCCCATAGCTAAAGTCCATTTTTCTTCACTGTTAATAAAAATCAAAGGACGCAAAAAATCATTCCAGGTATTCATGAAAGTAAAAATTATCAATGTCATCAGAGCCGGCTTAGAGTTCTTCAGAATGACCTCCCAGAAAATTCGCGGATAACTACATCCGTCAATTTTAGCAGCCTCCTCCAGTTCTTTCGGAATTGTAAGGAAAAACTGACGAAGCAAAAATGTCCCAAATGCATTAAAAATTCCAACAGCAACCAGAGACGATTTGGTATCTATCAATCCCATATACTTGATTATTTTAAACTGTGGAATCATAACAGCCTGAAATGGAATCATCATAGTACCGAGATAAATGATGAATAAAATATTTTTTCCCTTAAAGTTCAAACGTGCAAACGCATAGGCTGCCATAGAACATGTAATAAGCTGTCCCAAAATAGTAAATACTGTAATAAAGATCGTATTTCCAAAATACACGAACCATGGCGCCTGCTCAAACATATACACATAATTTTCCCACGCTACGTGCTTTGGAATCCAGTATGGCGGTATGGCATACAACTCTTGTACATCTTTCAGGGATGAAGATATCATCCAAAGGAAAGGAATCAGCATGGAAATTGAACAGAGAATGAGTACCGCATGCGTTAATATCTGAAAGACTTTCTTCTTTATTTTTGCTCTTTTTGTTTTGTCCAAAAGAATTTTCCATTTTTCTTCCCTCCTTAAATGCTATTTCTTTCACTGAATCGAAGTTGAACGATGCTGGCTATAAAAACAATAATGAACAGTATATAGGCCATAGCAGACGCATATCCCTGTTTAAAATACTGGAAAGCATTCATATAAATAAGATAGCTGACCACCTGCGTAGCCGTACCAGGTCCACCCTTTGTCATTACATAAATCTGATCGAAAGCCTGGAACGAATTAATCATACTTATAATTGTAACAAAAACAATCGTCGGTTTTAACAAAGGCATTGTGATTTTAAAAAATTTCTGAACTACATTTGCCCCGTCTATATCTGCAGATTCATAGATCTCAGAAGAAATCCCCTGTACACCAGCAAGAAGAATTACCGCATTAAATCCTAGATTTTTCCAAATACTCATAATAATGACCGATGCATAGCCCACTTTTCACTTGTAAGCCACGGCGGTTGATATAAGCCAAGTTGTCCCAGAAAGGCATTTATTAAACCATAATCCTCATTATACAACCACTGCCAAACCATGGTAATCGAGACATATGACACAATAACCGGTATAAAGAACGCAGATCTATACACGTTAACCCCGTGGATTTTCTGATTTAACAGTACCGCTACCAGAATAGCTAAAAATACTCCAACGGGAACCGTTCCAATAGTGAAATAGACGGTATGAAACAGTGCCTCACCGAATTCTTTGTTTGTAAAAAGCATCGCGTAATTTTGAAATCCGACAAATTTCGGTGGTTGAATTCCGTCATAATTTGTAAGGCTGTAGTAAAATGACATTACAACCGGAAATACTGTGAAAACCAAAAAGCCGATAATTACTGGTGACAAGAAAACATAATCCCCAGAAATTTTCTTTTGCATCAAGCCTCTTTGTCTTCTTTTTCTTCACTGTATTTGATTTCTTTTCCATTTTGATCACCTCAACTAAAAAACAATACTGCCAATAATACAGGAAGGGAGAAATTTTCTTAAATTCTGAAATTTCTCCCTTCCTCATCCTGATTTTACATCCTGATGCAAATATTAATTTGCCAAAATGGCATTAATTTCTTTTATCAGCTTTTCCTGTGTCTCTTCTGGTGTGCTCTTGCCAATCAGCATTTCATCGACAAGCTGCTGTACTTTTGTATTAACCTCTGTACGATAAATAGACAACTGATCCTTGAGATCACAATCCGGCACAGAATCTACAAATGCTTTTACGTTAGACGGGAATTTGCTGTCTAAAACAATCTGAAGGGCTTCTTTGTCTGTACTTCCCGGCAGAGCCATATTCGATTCTGCTACAATTCTGTTTCCTTCAGGTCCGCATAAGAATTTTAAAAGATCCCATGCAGCTTCAGGATTTTTGGTAGATTTTGAGATACCCCAGTTAAGAATACCTGCTTTTGTATTCTGATTTTTGTCCATCGGCATACGTACTACATCCCATTCGAAAGGAAGAGGATTCTCTTTGTAAGTAGGTAACATCCACAGACCTGCAGATTCCATAGCTACCTTCTGATTACGGAACATTGCGTCTGCGCCTTTGCCCATTGCTGTCAGTGCTGCAGGGTTAGGAGAGAGTTCATCTTTAACAACTAAATCATACAAGAATGTCAAGGCATTAAGAGCTTCTGGTGTATCCAGACCCTTAACTTCTTTACCACTAATATCAAAATCAACACCGGCACGTGAGAGCCATCCCAGAACCTGATCTGCCCATGCGCCCGGATGGCGATAACCATAAACCTTTTCAGCAGGATCGGTCAATGCTTCTGCTGCAGCATAGAATTCGTCAATTGTCCAATCGTCTGTCGGCAGTGGTACATTTGCTGCTTCAAACATCTCTTTGTTATAATAAATTACAAACGGAGAAACTTCCTGTGGCAATGCATACAACTCACCTTCATAACGTAACGGAGTCAGAAGGGATTCTGGATAAACAGATGTATCAAACTGTTCCTGTTCAATCAGATCATTTAATCCAAGAAGTACTCCTTTGTTAGCCATAACATAAGTCCACTCATTAAGATAAATAATATCCGGCGCATTATCTGCACCAATCAGTGTCATCAGCTTTTGGAAACGTTCACTACCAATATCAACCGGTTTGATTGTAACATTTGGATGTTCCTTCATATACAGATCAAATTTCTGCTGATGGATAGCAATCTCCTGGGCACTACCACTAACAGCCACTTCAAGAGTAACTTTCTCATCATCCGTCTTTGTTGAAGCATCCTCATCTGTACTTGTTGTTGAAGAACCCTCATCCTTCTTACTTGCTTCCTCGGTGCTACCGCAACCAAAGAAAGTGGTTGCAGCCATTGCAGTAGCCATAAACATGGCTAAAATTTTCTTTGACATAATCTTATCTTTCCTCCTAAATTCCTCATATTGTTTAGTGATTCTCAACGCAACTTTTTAAAATAACTGCATGTGTAGAACCCTTCTTCAGGAAGAATGCTTTTTAATATTCTTGACTAATATTTTATGTATATTAAACACTGTCTTCGCATTCATCCTCCAAATACATATTTCCTGAGCAGATCATCGGTGATTTGCTCTACTCTGGCAGCTCTAATAATGTTTTCACCTCTCTTTCATGAGCCATTTGATGTCGCCTAAATTTTTAATTATTCACGATAATACATCGTCTCACTTCATCCTACATATTGCTTAGGAAATTGATATATTAAAACCTTTTCTTATTTAATCTTACGTTTTAAGTTGCTTATTGTCAATCGTATTTTGTCTGTTTTTGTACGAAAGTACTTTCTTACCTAATTTTCCTTGTGTTTTTTTACCTATTTTAACAATACCCATTACACGTTTCGAATTGACTTTTACTTTTAGATAAGATAGACTATTTTTTAAGCATATTTATATCATTGGTAAAATATCAATGTATTTTATCGCCTTGATTCAATCTTTAGGAGGAAAATAAATGACAATCAAAGAAATCGCCCAACTCTCAGGAGTCTCTATATCTACTGTTTCCAAAATCATGAATCACAAGGACGAACATATTTCTCCTGAAACTCGCGACAAGGTTCTGAGCATCGCAAAAGAATATAACTATTCTCCCTATGCTTTTGCACGGAATACATCTATCTCAAAATCTTTCCTGTTAGGTGTTCTTTTACGCTCTGAACCAAATTACGGTAAACTGTTAGATGGAATTCTTTCTGCGGCTGAAGAAGCCGGATATCACGTTATTGTCTGCATCAGTAACGAAAATGAACAAATCGAATTAAAACATATTACTGCACTTTGTAATGCTAAAATTGACGGAATTATCTGGGAACCAGTTTCCCCAAACAGTTTACGCTTCCAAAAGTATTTTTCAGAAATCGGAACTTGCATTACCTGGTTGAACGCCTTCCATTCTGATTCACACAAAATTGATTACCAAGCGCTGCTCTATAAAGCTTCCGAATGTCTTATTCAAAATAAGCATCAACATTTTGCATTGTTAACAGATTCATCATCCCCGTTTTATGATGAAATTATAACCGGCTACAAAGCAGCATTATTTGAACAAGAATTCCCATTCAACCAAAACAGCCTGTTGCCACAAGATGCTTCTGATTGGATGTTCCACATTAAAAGCCAGCAGCTTACCGGAATACTCTGTACAGATTGCCAACTGGCTTATTATCTGAAGAAAAAGCTGACACAACATTTGTATGAAATTCCGTATGATTTGTCTCTGATCACCTTAGTGGATGATGCCGCTCCACCAATTGTTTCCGCCGAGTTTTCTTCAATCATTATTCCTTTTTATGATTTCGGCATGCACCTGTGTAAAACTCTGATTGAACAATGCGAACAACATTCCACCGTTTTTTCGCCATTTATCGCAGATTATAAATTGGAAAATACAATTACATTGGATATTCCTGCTTCCAAACGTTTGCCACAGATCATTGTCGTCGGCAGCATCAATACCGATATTAGTTTGAACATTCCTCATCTTCCAAATCCTAATGAAACTATTGTCACTTCAAGACATAGTATTTCTCCCGGAGGTAAAGGAACAAATCAAGCAGTAGGAGTCGCTAAACTAAATCATAAAGTAACTCTTCTTGGTAATGTAGGAAATGACCTTGATGTCGGATTAATTTACTCTTGTCTGGAGGAACATGGTATTGACAGTTCTGGCATCCACAGAGACAGATCCGTCAACACCGGAAAGGCCTATATTCAAATCCAAGACGATGGAGAATCTATTATCACACTCCTGACTGGTGCAAATGCCACTTTGACAGCTCAGACGCTTCGAAATAACCGCCATTTTTTCGAAAACTGTGCTTACTGCCTATTGCAGACCGAAATTGCAATTGAAGCTGTTGAAGAGGCGGTTCTTATCGCCAAAGAGAATAATGTCAAAACGATTTTGAAACCGGCTGCTGTCTCATCCTTAAGTGAGAACATCCTCAAACATACAGATATTCTCATTCCCAACCAATCTGAGATGGCACTGCTTTGTAATCGACCTGCTTCCATAGATACCGCTGAGCTTTCCCATCAGGCAGATATCATGCTTCAAAAAGGTGTTGGCGCTGTTGTCATTACACTTGGAGAGTTCGGTTGCTTCCTGAAAACTGCTTCTATGGAACAACGTTTTCCTGCAGCGGCTGATTTTATTCCTATGGACAGCACCGGCGGAAGCGATGCTTTTATTAGTGCTTTTGCATCCTATCTCCTCTATGGTTATGATTTGTGCACCGCTATTAAAATCGCCACATTCGCTGCTGGTTTTTGTATTTCCAGGCAAGGAGTTGTTCCTGCATTAATAGACCAAACCTCCCTTGAAAAATATATAAATAATGTTTCGCCTGATCTTTTGAAATAGTTTAGATAAATCATAGTTCTAACATTAATTTCATTTTCAACATCGATAATTAAACGAGCATAACTAAACAGCACATAGCACATTTCAAGAATAAAAATAAGGCTGCTGCCATATCCTCGGAATCTTCTCTCCCGAATGGCATCAGCCTTCTGCTTTATCTTTATTTCTTCACACTAATCAACATTTACACTCATACTGGTCTTCCTCTCTAGGTTGTACTGTTAGTGCCTATACATTCTCATTAAGGTATAAAAAATCAGGGCCGCAACACCAATACTCTGGTTCTCAAATACCACACTTCCATCTATAACCCCCAGACAGATTTTCTTGCCCGAACTAGTATGATTCTGATCATGATGAGAATCTGTCTTTCTATCTCATATTCTACGCTAAAACAATCATGAAAACGTATTCTCTGAATTTCTAGATATGCCTTTACCATTTCCACTTCCGTCTTTAAGGAAACAAAACGACTACCTTTTACATTGTATTGCATAATACAAGAAAGATTTTTTGTAATTTCCACAATCTCTGGAAAATCGCTAAGTTCCCCCATAGAAGCAATTAAATTTAATGTATTATATAAAAAGTGCGGATTAATTTGATATCGCAGCATTTTAGACTGAATTTTTCTTTGATTTTTATCATAAATAATTTCTCTTACCAGATATTCATTCATTTTATTTGCCATTTCATTGTAGTTTTCTATCACATTGGCAATTTCTCTTGTTAATTTCATATGTTCTAAATTTATAATTTGAAGTTGATCTCCTTTAGTATGGCTTATTTTTTTACAAAATTCTTCTAATGGTTCAATAATTTTTTTTGTATAATAAATAGAAAAAGAAACCACTAATATCAATGCTCCTAAGAGAAATATACTATTCCACTTTATCTTTTGATCAACCTCCTCAAACAGCCTTTCTTCTGGTATTACTTGAATAATTTTCCATCCGGAAAGCATGTTCTGTCTGGAACTTATATAAAAATTTTTTCCTTTACTCTGAAATGTATCTACTATTAGATTTTCTTTCATCATTTTTTGACTTTTATCAAAATATATCCTTTTTCTTCTTTCTGATATAAATCTTCTCCGATATGAAACAGTTCCTGTTCCCCCGTCAAAATAAAACACTCACCGCTATCTTCATAAAAAGCATTTTCTAAAATACTTTGAAATGTTTTATAGTTAATATCAACTGCTAAAAGAGCAATAGGCGTATTTCCATACGTGTGTAAAGGATATAAAAAAGTTAAAATATTCGCGTTATCCCCCTGTAAGCCCCCATAATAATATTCATCCTCTTTTCCTTCAAACAGCATCCACTCTTTTGTCATGTTTCTAATGGTTTTGACATATTCTTCTGGTATAGATGTATCCGTACAATAAATGTTTCCATATTTATTTACTATGGTAGCTCTCAAAATAAGTGTGTCCATAGAAGCAATATGTTTTAATGCATTGTCCATGTAATTCTGATTTTCGAATTTTGTACCGATATCATTTTTTTCATTATTTTTCAGCAAAATATTTCTAGCATAGTTATCCGTACAACAAATTTGTTTTAGTCCTTTTATATTATTTAAAGATATAGTAATCATATCGTCTATCCGCTCCCCAGCGGTCTTCATTTTCAAAACTTCAACTTGTCTAATTTTTTTTATATTAATTCCATACACAGCAAGATTTACTATAGAAATTGCAACGGTTATCACCAAAATCACACTTACAAAAGTGCTTCTAAAAGAACGCTTTTTCATTTGTTACTACCTTTCTATCAATTTTTTATCTTTCTTTGTAAAGCAAAAACAGGAAGGGTGTCAGTAATTTCTGACATCCCTTCCTAAATATTAAGACTTTACAGCTCCTTGTGTCAAACCCGAAACAATATGCTTCTGCGCACAAGCATATGCTATCAACACTGGAATCATAGCAATAAGGTAAGAAGCAAATGCTAAGTTATAATCAAACGAATATTGTGATTTAAAATTATATTGAAATAATGGCAATGTCCACATATCCTGTGACTGATTTAATATTAATAAAGGCATTTGAAAATCATTCCATACCCATAGTGCATTTAACACAAAAATAGTTGCTAGAATGGGTTTAATCATAGGAAGCACTATTTTCACATAAGCCTTTACCGTACCACATCCATCAATATAAGCAGCTTCTTCCAAATCTCTAGGTACAGACCTGATATAATTCACAAGTAAAAATACCCCTTGAGAAGATGCCAATGTAACACACATAATGATCAAGCCAGGTATATTACATAATTTTAATTTTGCAAGATATTTTACTAATGGTACCATAATAACTTGAAATGGTACAAAAATACCAGCCAAAAGATAAAAATACATAGTCTTATAATACCTTTTTTCCATATTTCGTGCTATTGCATAAGAACACATTGGAATCAAAACCATAATAAGAAATACAGATACCAAGGTCACCACTGCTGAGTTCCTAAAAAACACAAAATAATTTGCTTTTTGAAGAACATTTACAAAATTTCCTAAATAAAAACTCTGCGGAAAGGAAAAAAAGCTTTGAGAAGATTCCTGTGGTGTCTTTAAAGCGGTAATGATAGTAAGATAAAAAGGATAGAGAATAACTATCATTCCTGTAATCAATAAAACATAGGACAATATCTTTAATATTCTGCTGCTTTTACTTCTTTTCATCTTACTCACCTACCTGTTTATTACTTGTCAATCTCAGTGAAAATGCCGATACAACCCCCACGATTACAAATAAAATCATAGATTCCGCCACTGAAGTGCTAAATTTTCCTTCATTGATCGCATGGCGATATATCAATAACCCTACTGCCTCTGTTGACTGTGCAGGCCCTCCATTAGTCATAACTTTAATATAGTCAAATACCGTCAAGCCGGCTTTTGCTTGTGTGATAATTACCATATTTAATACTGGAATTAAGTACGGTATAATCACATTCCAAAATCTTGCCCAATTTCCAGCTCCATCAATCGTTGCTGCTTCCAAAAGATCCTTCGGTACACTCTGCAATCCTGCTATAAAAAGCACTGTAGGAATCGCACAGCCCTGCCAAATATTTACCACCATAATAGCAATAGCCGCCAGTTTAGGATTTCCAAGAGGCTTGTAGACAACGCCTCTATATTCAACATTTCGCCTATAGCTGGAACTGCTCTATAAAATAACTCATTCCAAATCAATCCAACAGTGACCATGCTTATGACTGCTGGAATAAAATAAATAGAGCGAAAAAGAGTAGATAATCTCCTAATTCTGTTTAACGCCAATGCTATCGTAAGAGGAATAACTATAAGAAGTACCACTAATGCTATCGTATACCCAATATTAAACCATAGGGCTTCCCTAAATCTTTCGTCAGTCAATACTTTTACATAATTCTTCAGGCCAACAAACGTATAATCTTTAGAAATACCATTCCAATCTGTAAAGCTATAATACACTCCAATTAACATTGTTACTAAAAAGAATATTGTATATAAAATTACAGTTGGCAATGTAAAAGCAAACATAATACTATTCTTCTTTGATTGTGAGCGCATTTCTTTTATTTCAGTTTTACTTATCCTCTTCATTCACAACACCTTCTTAACAATCACTTAGAATCTTCTACTGCTTGATTCCAGTCATTTGTCATTTCTTTTAAGAATGCATCTACATCCTTATCCAATAATACATTCTGGATTTTTCCTCTTTTTGTATCTTCAAATCCTGTTGGAGGATATGCTCCATCTGCTTCAAATCCATTTGCTTCTACATAGTCAAAAAATGGCTGGAACTGAGGAACTTCCGCTTTTACTCCTGTTACACAAGATGGGCTCTTGTCATTATCTGTATAAATCTGAGCCCCTTCTGCAGAAAGTGCAAAAGATAAAAATTTATCAATGGCTTCCATTTTTTCCGGTTCATCTGCTACCTTTGCATTTACACAAAAACCTGTATCTACAGCCTGTGTTGCAATCGGTTTTCCATTATCATTCGGAAGAATAGTAAATTCTACATTAAAGTCTGGATTTGCACTCAAAAATGATGGTAATGTCCAACTTCCTTGAAGAAACATCCAGCCTTCTCCGTTTGCAAAGTCATTAATCGCCTGGTCATAACCAAGTGCAAGTGAATCTTCATTAGCATAATCCAACAATTGAATCATTTTTTCTACACTGCTTTTATATTCTGGAATTGTCTCAAAAGACTCTTCTCCTGCTTTCATCTTTTCAAATTCGTCTTCATGGCTTCCTAAATCTCTTGCTTCAATATTAGACCACAAATTAGAAACCGTCCAAGAGTCCTTATTTGGTAAAATAAATGGTGTTTCTCCTTTCGCCTTAATTTCTTCAGCAAGAGCAATTAATTCATCCCATTTGGTAGGCATAGTATAGCCAGCCTCTTCAAACTTATCTTTATTGTAATAAACTCCCATAAAATTGACATTGTATGGAGCTATGTAATTTTTTCCGTCTTTTGCTTTTACAGCATCCAGATACTTGCTATCTATATTTTTCATATAATCCTTTTCTGATAAATCCAACAGCAATCCTTCATCCTCAAACTGCACAAATTGTGCATCTGTTGGCCAATGATTCATCATATCTGGAAGACTATCACTGCTAGCTCTTGTCATCAAAACTTCCTGAGCATCTGGAACCACATTCTGTTTAATGACAATATCTGGGTTTTCTTTCTCAAATGCTTCAATTACTTTGGTATAGCTTTCTGCTGCTTCACGTTTTACTTGCACAAATTCAATTTCTACCTTACCTGAAGATTTTTCTTCACTCTTTCCTGAATCTGTCTCGTTTTTCTGTCCGCATCCAACTGCAAACGTTGAAACCATTGCCAAACACAATGTCACTGCCATAATTTTTTTCTTCATACTTTAGTCCTCCTTAATGTTTTCGATAGTGTCAAAAACTAGCTCTTTTTTATTGTTCTAAATCCTTTAAAACCTTGATTTATTGGAGGTTTGCAAATAAAAAGAGCATTGACCTCCCTTTTGAAGTATAATGAATTCACCACAAACCATTATCAACAAAGGAGACAATGCTCATGGACATTATACTTTATTTACTTCAGTTAATTCAATACCAACATAAACAAATTTGCTGGCTTTTAAATTTTATCTGCAGATATATTCCCCTCAAGCAGTGGGCTTTCGATGATTCCTGCACCTGCCCGCGTTGTGATGCACCAAAACCGTTCCTCTACAAGAACAACTGTTCCAAATGACAACTCCTGTGCAAGATTTGCAATGCCAGGTTCTCACCTGATGAAAGCAGATTTTCCGCTGTAAAACTACGCTGTCCCCACTGCGGCAACACTCTGGTTCCTAATTCCCGTCACTCAGGTCATTGGACTTACCAACGACGATGCTGTCTCTACAGAACATCGTCCATTCAAACAGATGATTGAACGACTGAACCGTACTTATAAAGCTTCTTACCACCATACAAATTGGTTCGACAACATCGACGATGCTAACTATGATCTGGCACTCTGGGTCGCTTACTATAATTTCCTGCGTCCACATAAGCATGCAGGCTATAAAGTCCTCAATGAAGTAGAAATGCTTCAGGGTGCCGACAATATGCCTAGCAAGTGGCAGCTTCTGATTTTTCTTGGACAACAGACCATTCTGAACATACAGAAAAATGGTACTGCTGCATCGGAGCGGAACTGTTGTCAATAGAACCGTGGAATACCGGAACAGACGGCTTTGCCGGCTGCGAGGATAGGCTCGGGCAACGCCTAAGCCTCGGAGAGCTTATTGGAATTAATATCTGCAATTTTCAAGGTTCATCAGAGCCTTTTTCTTTGACTCTGTTTTTTCATAAATCATTTGACACTACCATGTTTCCCTCTGATGAAGAAAATTATATCACTTGTATATTTTTACTCATATAAATTCTTTTACTCTATACACTTTGCATATATAACTTTTTTTTACATGTTTCATTTGATGAAATAATATCTATAACTGAGCAATTAAAATTACAATTAATACAGCTAAAAGAACAGAAAATAAAAAGAGAATTTGTTGCTTCTTTACAACTCAAGTTATTTTTCAAGCAACAAACTATAATTGAGCAAATATTGAAAATTGCACAAAATTACCCTACCATTTCGAAAACGGCTTCCAGCGACGATCCATTTTTTATAAAAGCATGACGATTTGTCAACTGCTCTGTTTTCCGTTGTTTCTGAAAATATCGGTAACCTTCTTCAAAGGTACAATATTGCTCAGAATGCATACAACACAGATAATGAACCAACGACATGATTAACCAGTAACGCCGAATCCCTTTTCTGGAGCGGATTTGATATTTATCCAGTGCAAGTTTTCCCTTGCTTTGACGAAAAAATAGTTCAATCGGCCACCGCCTGCTGTACGTATCAAGGATTTCCTGTGTGGACAGCTCCGCATTAGTGGATATAAACACCCTCAGTGCCCTGGGATTTCCAAAAGCTTCCTTCGGATAACTGAGGATCACTGCCGCATTTGGGATATCATTGAGTTTTCCTTCATACCGATACACATAAAATTCACGTCCGCCAACGGTCACAAGGCTGACGTCCGTATCTGTTTTTCGTAAATGAAGGGCAAAATCGCTGACTTTTTTGGCGGATTCCGAAAGGATAGATAATCCGGTTGGTTTTTAATGCCCCAATGGTGTAAAAGCCTTTTTGGATAAAACTGTCCATAACTTTTACAGAAGTATACCAGCTGTCACAAAGAAAATAAGAAACTACCGGTGCCACGGGAAGCTCCTGTGCAATTTCCTGTACAATCTGAATCTTTGATTTTGACCGGTCGTACAGGATAACTGCATAATTCAGAATGATTCCATTACACGAAAGCATAACAGAAACAACCTGATGCCCATAATCCTGATGCCTTTTTAAGTGAGATTGATGGAAATACGCTGCTTCAATTGGATGCAAAGCCTGTGACGAAGGCTTTGTGTGTGAAGCAATAGTATCATCCACAATACAGAAAATGGGCTTTCCGGAGCGATATGCTTCCTGGTAAATGGTATGTATCACTCTGGCTTTCAGAATATCCTGAAGTGCGGAGTCATCCCATTTGCATGATTCAGAAAATAAGCAGTTGTTGTTCTGTGCATACAGCTGACTTCAGCAAAATCGATAGTTTTTCCTCTGTAACCACGAAGGAAAACAGAAACCATGATGATCATTAAGTGGTTTAAATACACATCGGATAAAAATAATCCGAGTTTTAAAGACTTAAAGTAATTGTAAATACTGTTAGAATGATGTATACTGTTTGCAACAGGCACCCCCTTGTTGTGTGAGAAAATTGTTTTGTGGTTATTACAATTATACATCATTCAACAGAGGGTGTCTTTATTTTGTGCAATATTTGGGATTTACTCATTTATAGCTAGTTATCTTCTATTATCTTCTATTATTTTCTTCTTTTTTTATAATACCATCTTACAGCAAATGAATATACACAAATCACAACATTTGACCAACTTTTTGTAGCATGATGCAACCATTCAGCAGCCACCGGGCGGAGACTGAGCAGCTGCCAATTTTGTATATAAATGCAAACATAATCGTTTTATATTATTTTTTCCTTTTTTCTATGCTATACTGGTACAACGTTTCATAAATAACTATACCATGCACGTAGGATACGGATTCGAGTGTGCAGGTTTAAAAACGCAGGCGTAGTGGGCTGCGCTGAGGCTTTTAGACCTGTGCAATCGGATTCGTAGACAAATGTATTGTGTAGGTATTTTGAAAACGCTGTATTGTACTGATAGTGCCTATACATTCTCATTAAGGTATAAAAAAATCAAGGCAAGTGAAACGATGCAGAGTTTGGCTATTCCAAAATATCACTTTAGTTTGGACGGATTTTCGTTGACGTTCTTACAAAATTTGGCTATAATAAAATAACAGTTTAGTTTGGACGGATATTCCAGCTAAAATTGACCATACTATAACCGAAGGGAGAGATTGTCATGGCATATATCAAAAGAGCTGCCGAAGATACGATTGCGCGGGTGTCAAAAATGTTCCCCGTGTTGTTGGTAACCGGTCCAAGACAGGTAGGAAAAACAACTTTGCTGCAACGGCTGGCGGATATACAGAAAAGCGAAGGAATCGAGCGGAAATATGTTACTCTGGATGATCCTGATGTCAGATATCTGGCAAAGCACGACCCGGCTTTGTTTTTGCAACGGTATTCCCCACCGGTGCTAATCGATGAAATCCAGTACGCGACAGAGCTGTTACCTTACATCAAAATGAGTGTTGACCGTTCCAAAAGAAAAGGCGATTTCTGGATCACCGGTTCGCAGGTCTTCCGTCTTATGAAAAATGTCAGCGAAAGTTTGGCCGGACGGGTCGGAATCATAAATCTGCTTGGATTGTCTGATGCGGAGATTTATCAGGAACCAAGTGAGCCATTTCAAACGGATGCAGAGCAACTAATGAATCGTCTGTCTGTTAGAAGCAAAAAAGATTTGAACGAGATCTATCGTAGAATATTCAAAGGCTCTATGCCCGAACTCTATGCAGATGAATATGTAGATTGGGAAACGTATTATCGTTCCTATGTGGACACCTATCTACAAAGAGATATTCGGGATTTGGCACAGGTTGCGGACGAAATGCAGTTTTATAATTTTATGACGATTGTGGCTGCTCAGACTTCAAAGCCCGTTGTCTATGAGGAACTTGCAAGTGCCGCAGGTATTTCAGCACCAACAGCGAAAAAATGGCTATCTATTTTGGTGTCGTCTCATATCATCGCGCTTGTGCAGCCTTACCACAACAATGCACTCAAACGGGTGGTGAAGATGCCTCTTATCCATTTCCTGGACACCGGCCTTGCTGCTTACCTCTTAAAATGGGGAAATCCCGAAGCATTGGAAAGAGGTGCTATGTCTGGAGCTTTCTTTGAAAGCTATGTTTTTTCGGAAATCTATAAGAGTTACCTGAACGCAGGAAAAGAACCTCCGATTTTCTATTACAGGGATAAAGACCAAAAGGAAATTGACCTGCTGATCTATCAAAACGGTATGCTTTCTCCGATAGAAATCAAAAAATCCGCATCACCGGGAAAAGCAGCGATTAAAAATTTTAATGTACTGAAACCCGTTACCAAAGAATCGGCTTTCGAGGGCTAGAGTCCTTGAAGGTTGAAATCGGAACAGGAAGTGTAATCTGCATGGCTAGTGACCTTTTGCCTGTGGACGAAAGAAACTGGTATGTGCCGGTTTGGTTAATCTAATCTCGTGCAAGCACGGACTTTGGCTCGTTGCTGCATAAATCAGGGTCGCCGCACCAATATTGGTACGACGGCCCGATTCAATTTTTATAGATATGTAATAATCTGTACATGATATTTCCTTCCCGCAACCAGACGAATCAGACATTCCAGTCCCATATTATTCATAACTATTCAGCAGCCACAGGCAGAGACTGAGCAGCTGCCAATTTTGTATATAAATGCAAACATAACCGTTTTATGTTATTTTTTCCTTTTTTCTATGCTATACTAGATCAGCAAATTAATATGAAG
>ENA-OQIO01000469-OQIO01000469.1-human-gut-metagenome-genome-assembly--contig:-NODE-469-length-21980-cov-6.988651_pt1 | contig 21980 bp, 27 predicted proteins | sample MGYA00242573_ERZ504737 | MGnify/ENA primary metagenome ERZ504737 (study PRJEB26092, sample SAMD00036203) | human gut metagenome | host: Homo sapiens | study: EMG produced TPA metagenomics assembly of...
AAAGAAAAGAAACAGGAAAATGCCATGCTTGGAGGTACAGTGTACTGTCAATTGTCATAGCACTCGCGCTGTTTTTTGCATTGCCGTATTTCCTTTCTGGGCTTTTTAAAAAGGTGATAAGCTCACAGATGCTCATAGCGTTCATAGAGGGCGTTATCAGACTGGCAATATTTCTGGTATATAGCAATTATATCGCTGACACCTGATATTAAGCGCACATTTATGTATCACGGCTCTGAGCATAAATGCATCAACTGCATAGAGCACGGGCTTCCGCTTACAGTGGAAAACGTGAGAAAAAGCTCAAAGCATCACAAGCGCTGCGGCACAAGCTTTCTGCTTATAGTAATGCTCATAAGCATATTATTTTTCATGTTTATCCGTGTGGATTCAAAGCCGCTGCAGTTATTGTTACGACTTGTGCTTATTCCTGTAATCGCAGGGGTATCTTATGAGTTTATCAGACTTGCAGGCAGATATGACAATCCGGTTGTCAACATGCTTAGTGTCCCGGGGCTTTTAATGCAGCGAATGACCACAAAGGAGCCGGATGATGAAATGATAGAGGTTGGCATCGCATCGGTTGAGGCCGTGTTTGACTGGAAGAAATGGCAGGAGGAAAACAATGTGTGTGCACATTGACCGCCGGATAGAAGGTATATATGACATATAGAGAAGCAATTTTACTTGGGGAAAGCATATTACAAAAAGCAAAGATAGTTGATGCAAAAAACGATGCATGGCTGCTTTTAGCCATGGCATGCAGGATAGATCACACATATTACTATGTGCATATGGATGAGGAAATGTCGCAGGAGCAGATAAGGGAATATCAAGCATTGCTGAGTAAGCGCGCTGAGCGTATTCCGCTCCAGTACATAGTCGGAGAGCAGGAGTTTATGGGACTCAAATTCCGTGTGAACAGCAATGTGCTCATACCGCGTCAGGATACAGAGACTCTTGTAGAGGAGGCACTCAAGGTGATAGAGCCGGGGATGAGAGTGCTTGATATGTGTACAGGAAGCGGCTGCATAATTATAAGCATCTTAAAGAACACGACTAATGTGGACGGTGCAGCCTGTGATATCTCAAAGCAGGCGCTCAATGTGGCAAAGGAAAACGCAAGGCTTAACGGCGTGTTTGTTGATTTTGAGAGAAGCGATCTGTTTGAGCATGTCGATGAGATGTATGATGTGATAGTATCCAATCCACCATATATAAGAAGCGACGAGATACCGCATCTTATGCCGGAGGTGTCGGTATTTGAGCCGCATGAGGCTCTTGACGGCTCTGAGGATGGACTTTTATTTTACAGGCGTATCATAAAGGATTGCAGGGCAAATCTAAAGCCACAGGGCAGGCTGCTTTTTGAGATAGGCTGCGATCAGGGCAGACAGGTGTCAGAGATGATGCAGTTTGCCGGATTTAGCGATGTACATGTGATAAAGGACCTGGCGGGAAACGACAGGGTAGTATCGGGAGTGTATGACAGCAAGGAGGAAAAACATGTTTGATAAGTTAGAAGATCTTATACACCATTATGAAGAGCTGATGAATCTGCTCAGCGAGCCGGATGTGGCAAATGATGCAAACAGATTTAAAAAGCTTATGAAGGAGCAGAGTGACCTTGCTCCTATAGTTGAGACATATAAGAAATATAAAGAGTGCAAGCAGAATATCGAGGATTCACTGGCTATTTTGGATGAGGAATCAGATGAAGAGATGAGAGAGCTCGCAAAGGAAGAGCTTAAGGATTCGAAGGAACAGGTGGAGGAACTTGAGAAGAAGCTTAAAATACTTCTTCTGCCAAAGGACCCTAACGATGACAAGAACGTCATCGTCGAAATCCGTGCCGGTGCAGGCGGAGAGGAAGCAGCACTTTTTGCAGCGGAAATCTACCGTATGTATGTGCACTACGCAGAGAACAGAGGCTGGAAGGTGGAGACACTTGATGCCGATGAGACAGGAATCGGCGGCATGAAGTCGGTCGAGTTCATGGTAAAGGGCTCCGGTGCATACTCTATCCTAAAGTACGAGTCAGGAGTACACCGTGTGCAGCGAGTGCCTGAGACAGAGTCGCAGGGACGTATCCAGACCTCTACATGCTCAGTTGCTGTAATGCCTGAGGCAGAGGATGTGGATGTCAAGATTGATGACAAGGATATCCGAATTGACGTAATGCGTGCTTCCGGAAACGGTGGACAGTGTGTCAACACAACTGATTCAGCTGTCCGACTGACACATTATCCATCAGGTATTGTCATCTACAGCCAGACTGAGAAGTCACAGATACAGAACAAGGAAAAGGCTTTTGCACTTCTTCGTACAAAGCTCTATGACATGGAGCTTCAGAAGAAGCAGGATGCAGAGGCAGAGGAGAGACGAAGCCAGATCGGTACAGGAGACCGTGCTGAGAAGATTCGTACCTACAACTTCCCACAGGGACGTGTGACAGATCACAGAATCAATCTGACACTCTATAAGCTTGACAAGATTCTTAACGGAGATATCCAGGAAATAATTGATGCCTGTATCGCAGCCGACCAGGCGAAGAAGTTGAGCAACATGGAGCATGATGCATAAATATTTGGTATAAAAGAGTCTGAGAAAATCAGGCTCTTTTATTTTATAAACTAATATGATATAATTGTGAATAAATATTTATACAGAAATGAGGAATAATATGAAATCCATTAAGAAAAAACCGATTATGATTTTGCTTATGGCAGCATTAATGGCTACATTCATCGTTAGCTTATGCGCATGCGGCAAAAGCGACAGCAAAAAGGTCGCTTGTGTGGACGATCTGGAGGGCGCAAAAATAGGTGTCCAGCTCGGTACCACAGGAGATATCTATGTATCTGATTATGAGAACGACGGTTCAGGCACCAAGGTAGAGAGATACAACAAGGGTGCTGATGCAGTCCAGGCATTAAAGGTCGGCAAGATTGACTGCGTAGTTATTGATGAGCAGCCGGCACTTGCCTTTGTAAAAGAAAACAAAGGACTTAAGATACTGGACGAGGAGTTTACCAACGAGGACTATGCATTCTGCCTGAAAAAGGGTAATACAGAGCTTCGCGACAAGGTAAATACTGCGCTTGAAAAGCTGCAGCAGGATGGAACAGTTCAGAGCATTATCGACAACTATATCGGCTCTGAGGATCAGGTGGGAAAAACTCCATACGTGAAGAAGGACATTGACAGGTCAAACGGTACACTTAAGGTAGGAACCAATGCAGAGTTCCCGCCATATGAGTACTATGAGACAACAAGGTCACAGGAATTGATATGGATATCATGCAGGCCATCGCCGATGAGCTTGGCATGGATATGCAGGTAGAGGATATGCAGTTTGACTCAATCATTGCCGCTGTATCATCAGGCAAGGTGGATGTCGGGGCAGCAGGCTTTACAGTGACAGAGGACAGACAGAAAAATGTTGATTTTACCGATACGTATATCACCACAAAGCAGGAGATTATCGTAAAAGACAGCCAGGTGGGTTCTTCAATCGGTATAAAGGAAAAGCTCTATGACAACTTTGTCAAGGACAATCGTTACATGTATATCGTAAAGGGTCTTGGCAATACAATAGTTATCACAATATTTGCCGTAATGCTTGGTATTGTGCTGGGATTTTTAATTGCGATAGTCAGAACCAGCCATGACAGAAACGGCGGTCTTGCCATATTAAACGGAATTTGCAAGGCATACCTGACCATCATCAGGGGAACACCTGTCATGATACAGCTTCTTATTATATACTATGTAGTGCTTGCATCTGTGACCAACAAGATACTTGTAGCAGTCATTGCTTTCGGCCTCAACTCAGCTGCATATGTGGCAGAGATCGTGCGTTCAGGAATCATGTCTGTAGATATAGGACAGTTTGAGGCAGGACGAAGCTTAGGACTCAATTACAGACAGACCATGAAGCTTGTTATCATACCGCAGGCTGTCAAAAATATACTTCCGGCGCTGCTTAACGAGTTATCAGCTCCTAAAGGAGACATCAATCAGTGGTTATATTGGTATGATGGATCTGACAAAGGGTGGAGATATCATACGAAGCAACACATACGAGGCATTTATACCGCTTATTGCTGTAGCCCTTATTTATCTGGTTATAGTGATGCTTTTAAGCCACGGAGTAAGCAAACTTGAGAGGAGACTGAGAAGCAATGAAAGATAATAACGTGATACTAGAGGTAAAAGACCTGCACAAGAGTTTTGGAGAGCAGGAGGTATTAAAGGGCATAAGCACAGAGGTGAACAGAGGTGATGTAATTGCCATCATCGGGCCGTCAGGCTGTGGAAAGTCTACATTTTTACGTTCCCTCAATCTGCTCGAGACACCTACATCAGGACAAATCCTTTTTGAAGGAACAGACCTGACAGACAAGTCGACAGACATCAATGTGACCAGACAGAAAATCGGCATGGTTTTCCAGCAGTTCAATCTGTTTGCCAACATGACAATAAAAGCAAATATCATGCTCGCACCGGTGAAGCTTGGTGTGATGACGAAGGATGAGGCATCAAAGAAGGCAGATGAGCTTCTAACCAGAATAGGTCTCCTCGATAAGGCAGATGCATATCCGGCGCAGCTTTCCGGAGGCAGAAGCAGAGAGTGGCAATTATCCGTTCACTTGCTATGAATCCTGATGTCATACTGTTTGATGAGCCTACATCGGCACTTGACCCTGAGATGGTAGGTGAGGTGCTTTCAGTAATGAAGGAGCTTGCAGAGGCAGGCATGACAATGGTAGTCGTGACACATGAGATGGGCTTTGCCAGAGAAGTGGCCAACAGAGTGATGTTCATCAATGAGGGTACCATAGCTGAGGAGGGCACACCTGAGGAAGTATTTGGCGCACCAAAGAGTGAGAGATTACAGGAATTTTTGTCAAGGGTGTTATAGGAGAAATAAAGCATGGCATCAAAATACTATGCGGTAAAAAAGGGAAAGGTTCCCGGGATATATTTCAACTGGAATGATTGCAAAGCAATGGTTGACGGATATCCGGGAGCAGTGTATAAAAGTTTTAAGGCAATAGAAGAGGCAGAAAAATTTATTAACGGAGAGAAAATTATTGCCGGAGAGAAAACTATTACAGGTATGAAATCATCCGGCGAAAATAGTACATATGCGTTTGTAGACGGCTCCTTCAACAAAGCAACACACACCTATGGATATGGAGGCTTTCTTGTGACTGACCATGAAAAGTACGTGCTGCAGGGGGCAGATAATGATGCCGAGATGGCCACAATGCGCAACGTAGCCGGAGAGATAAAGGCGCGGAGGCTGCCGTAAAAAAGGCTATAGAGCTAGGAATTAAGGAACTGGTCATATACTATGACTACATGGGCATAGAGATGTGGGCCACAGGGGCCTGGAAGCGAAACAAGGCAGGCACTATAGCTTATCACGAATACATCATGTCAGTTAAGGATAAAATAAAGCTTACTTTTGTAAAGGTAAAAGGACACTCAGGAGTAGATGGCAACGAAGAGGCAGATAAGCTGGCAAAGCAGGCTGTGGGGATACTGTAGCAGTTTCACACATAAAAGAAACAAAAATATAGCATAACAGGAGAAAAAGATGAGCATATTCAATGTAGAACTCAAAAAAGTAGTAGATGACACATATGATATTGAGATAGGCTACAACCTCTCAGACACCCTTGTATCTGACCTGGAAAATGGTCTTGCGGGTAAGACAAAGAAATTTGCAGTGATTACAGATACAAATGTGCGTGATCCTTATGCTCTTCCAATCTGTGAGAAAATAAAGCATGCGGGATACTCAGTGGATTTGTTTGTTTTCCCGGCTGGGGAAAAGAGTAAGTCACGTGAGACAAAGGCAAAGATAGAGGATGCCATGCTTAAAAAGGGGTACAGAAGAGACTGCTGTATCATTGCAGTCGGTGGCGGTGTGGTAACCGATTTATCAGGCTTTATTGCAGGAACCTACGGCAGAGGCGTGCCGTTTATCAACTATGCAACCACCCTTCTAGCCGCGGCAGATGCATCGGTAGGTGGAAAAACAGCAATTGATACACCTCTTGCTACCAACACCATAGGTCTGTTCAATCAGCCCCAAAAGGTATATATAGACATAGCTGCCTGGAAAACACTGCCACAGCGCCAGATGGCAAGCGGTATGGCAGAGACCATCAAGCACGCATGCTTAGGCAGCGAGGATATGTTTGAATTTATAGAGGAAAATCTGGATGATATATATTCATTCAAGAAATTTGCATGTGAGTATATCGCAGAAAATAACTGCCGTATCAAGTACAATGTGGTCATGAAGGATGAGCGAGAGGCGGGACTTCGCGAAACCTTAAATCTGGGCCACACAGTAGGCCGGGCGATCGAGACAGTCAGCGACTACAAGCTGCTGCACGGAGAGGCGCTGTCAATCGGAATGGCAGCACAGGCACTCATGTCAGCACGACTTGGCTATATGTCAGAGGAGCAGGCAGAGCGCGTGATAAAACTCTATGAGAGAGCCGGTCTTCCGACACGTATACCTGACTATATAGACAGGGAAGAGCTTGTAAAGAAACTCTACACCGATAAAAAGGTGAGAGACGGCAAGCTGCGCTTCGTGCTCCAAAAAGGTATAGGAGCCACTGTTGAGTTTGCACCGGGAGTGTATGCAAAGCCTATAGAGGAAAGTCTGGCACGAGAAATTATAATGGAGCTGTAGATTAAATAATTACAACCCCATGTGTAAACTCATTTTGCTGTGAATGCCACAGCCTGCCATACAAATCAGCAGCAAAAATATCCTTGGAAATAAGCTCGTACGGAGCATCAGCGACTTTTGCAATAATAGGCACTGATGCTCTTTTTTTGAGGAGATGCATAAGCTCTCCTGATGATTTTTTGAAACCGAGTATGCGCAGATAAGGATTATCCATACATATGTTAAAATCGTTATTCTCAATACCAAGTAGAATATGCGTGAGAACCCTTGAAATACGCGTTATAAGTCAGATTTTTACTCTTCAGTAAGTTACGAAACTGCGTAAAATTTTCATATTTATAAATATTTTTAACTATCTTTGCAGAAAGCTCCTTTGTGCAGTCTGAATACTGCGCAAAGCCTTTATCCTTCCCGGTCAGCAGGCGATAGTAAAGCATTTCAGAAATATCATCCGGAAACACAATATGACCGCCTAAAATACAATTGATAAGAATATCGGCGCAGTCTGATGGCATTAGCTGACTGAACTTTGCGGAAATCCATGAATTATCAAGCTGCATATTAGTAATAGTGTTGTGTTTGTCTATATCAATTAAGGTTGAAATCACCCCGCGCACAGCCGTAGCGGAAGAAAACTCACTTGTCGAATCAGTGCTGTGATATCCTTCACCGACGCGCTGAATAGGAAATCCTGTAATATCACAGTCCATCAAAGCCTTCTCATATTCAATGGCCAGAATATTATTGGGTGAAGCTATGAAAGCATCTAATTTCTCGGAAGCGCTGTCATAGGTATCTCGAAAATATTCACATAGAGCTCTGCTTCTGGCCGCAGGAAAGCTTATCCCACCCTGAATCAGCCGGGCAAGAGAGGCGGAATACTCAGCAGGCGGATTCTTAAGTACGCCAGCCACAAGCTTTGTAAGTTCATGGTCCACAGACTCCACACCATAGCACAGCGTATCCACAATACCTGTGTTTTTGAGTACACTGACTCCGCCACCGGCAAAAAACTCTGCAGAAGCAGTGGCAAAGACCGATGGAAGCTCAAGCACCAGGTCGGCGCCGCTCAAAAGCGCCATGCGTGTGCGCTTGTATTTGTCAATGATGGCAGGCTCACCTCTTTGCACGAAATCACCGCTCATTACTACGACGATATAATCAGCAGATGTCTGCCTTTTAATCTGCTCTAGCTGATATTTGTGCCCATTGTGGAATGGATTGTATTCGGTAATCACACCTGCAACCTTCATGTTTGATGCTCCTTTAATCAATAATGTATTTTTTAGAGTTCAAACCCATAATACCACAAAAACACCCTTGTCGCATTTGAAAAATAAGTTTATACTAACAATAGTATTGTAATTTTAAACCAAAGGAGACAAAACAATGAATGTATTAGTAATTAATTGCGGTAGTTCATCACTGAAATACCAGCTCATCAATTCAGATTCAGAGGAGGTACTTGCAAAAGGACTCTGCGAGAGAATCGGAATCGATGGCAGACTTGTATATCAGAAAGAGGGACTTGACAAGGAAATCACGGAGGCACCTATGCCAACACATAAAGAGGCCATCCAGATGGTACTCGATGCACTTGTAAATCCAAAGACAGGCGCAGTAAAATCACTTGCAGAGATCGATGCAGTAGGACATCGTGTAGTGCACGGTGGAGAGAAGTTCTCAGACTCAGTAGTCATCACAGAGGAAGTAATCGCACAGGTAGAGGAGTGCAACGACCTCGCACCTCTTCACAATCCAGCCAACATCATCGGAATCAGAGCATGCCAGGCACTTATGCCAAATGTACCAATGGTAGGAGTATTTGATACAGCCTTCCATCAGACAATGCCTGAGAAAGCATATCTCTACGGCCTTCCATATGAGTACTATGAGAAGTACAAGGTAAGAAGATACGGCTTCCACGGCACAAGCCACAGCTTCGTATCAAAGGAGGCAGCAAGCTACCTTGGAATGGACTTAAACAACTCAAAGATTATCGTAGCACACCTTGGAAACGGAGCTTCAGTCAGCGCAGTATTAAACGGTAAATGCGTAGATACATCAATGGGACTTACACCACTTGAGGGACTTGTAATGGGAACACGTTCAGGTGATATCGACCCATCAATCATGGAGTTTATCGCAAAGAAAGAAAACCTTGATATCGATGGTGTGATGAATGTGCTCAACAAGAAGTCAGGAGTAGCCGGTATGTCAGGCGTATCAAGCGACTTCAGAGACCTTGAGGCAGCCTACAATGAGGGCAACGAGCGTGCTATCGCAGCAGTAGAAGTATTCAGCTATAGGGTAGCAAAATACATCGGAGCATATGCAGCAGCAATGAACGGAGTAGATGCTATCGCATTCACAGCAGGAATCGGTGAGAACACAAGCTTTGTAAGAGAAAAAATCATGGCATATTTAGGTTACCTTGGCATAAAGATTGACCGTGTAACAAACGACAAGACACGCGGCGTGGAGGCACTTATCTCAACAGCAGATTCAAGCGTAAAGGTATGTGTCATCCCTACAAACGAGGAGCTTGCAATCTGCCGTGAGACAGTAAAGCTTGTTGGCTAATAAAAAGCAAAAAGTTGTGGATAAATTATAAAATTTTGTTGACAAACACCACTCCAATATGTATAATTGGTTAGGTGTGAATAGGAGAGAGCTATGATTGATATATCAACCATTGTAAAATCTATCAATAAAGAGACAACAATTGAGACAGAGCTTACGCTCACATCATTTGAGTCGCGGTTAGGAGATTATCCTATTCTGAAAAAGCAGCCGATATCACTTCATATCTCAAACGTGGAGAATGCAGCAGTGCACATCACGGGAACAGTAGATATAGACATAGCGATACCGTGCAGCCGATGCTTGGAAGAAGTTCCAACAAACATGCATTTTGACATTGACAAGACTCTGAAAATCACAGACGGAGCATTAGTCGATGAAGAGATGGAGGAAACTGACTACCTGATTGGGTTTGAACTCGATGTAGATAAACTTGTCTACGCCGAAATTCTGGTGAACTGGCCAATGAGAGTTCTGTGCAAAGACGATTGCAAAGGTATTTGTAAAGTCTGCGGGATGAACTTGAATAAAGGCACCTGCAGTTGCGATAGTTTTGTACCGGATCCAAGAATGGCAGCGTTCCAGGATATATTTAACAAGTTTAAGGAGGTGTAAACAAATGTCAATTTGTCCAAAGAATAAATCTTCTAAGGGAAGAAGAGATAAGAGAAGAGCAAACTGGAAAATGTCTGCTCCTACTTTAGTAAAATGCAGCAAATGTGGAGAGCTTATGATGCCACACAGAGTTTGCAAGAACTGCGGATCATACAACAAAAAAGAAATCATTCCTCAGGACTAATAGTAGAAAACCAGTAAAATTAAGGATTGAACGATATCGTTCAATCCTTTTTTGATTGATTTTATCCCTTTTTTATCCCATAATAAAATGAAGGTACTTTTTGCTTGTATATAGCTTGCAGGGATGTTATTATACTGAGAGGATATTTAGATATTAAAGAAAGAAGGAAGCAAACTATCATGAATAATATAGACGATTTAGTTGAAATCTATGAGTGCCCGCTCTGTGGCGGTGCCGGGATTCTCGAGGAGGACTGCGGCAGCTCATATTATGTGACATGCCTTGAGTGCGGATGCCACTCTGTGAATATTGATTTTAAATCAGACGAGGACAGACTTGATGCAGCAAAGCGCACTGCTGATTTATGGAACTGTGGCAAGGTTATTTCAATGAGTCCGGGAGAATGATGGAAGCCATATAGAGTAGTGAATTGGTTATTGATTTATACTTATGATTATAGTATATTTTATTTAATCAATTAGTAGTTTGCTTTTTAGCAGGCACAGGGAGGTCACAATGCAAAGTACAACAAGGGTCGCACTCGATGCAATGGGTGGCGACAATGCACCCGCAGAGGTAGTAAAGGGTGCGGTAGATGCGGTTAACAAAAGAAATGATATAAAGATATTTCTTATAGGACAGAAGGTACCGGTAGAGAGGGAGCTTTCTTTGTATACATATCCTAAGGAGCAGATAGAGATAGTAGATGCTCCTGAGGTTATAGAGATGGCAGAGCCACCGGTTGTGGCAATCAGACGAAAGAAGCAGTCATCAATCGTTGTTGGCATGAATATGGTCAAGAATAAAGAGGCTGATGCATTTGTTTCGGCAGGAAGCTCAGGTGCTGTGCTTGTCGGAGGACAGGTAATAGTCGGCAGGATAAAGGGCATACAAAGGCCGCCTCTGGCACCGCTTATTCCGACTGAGCGCGGAGTATCTTTGCTCATAGACTGTGGAGCCAATGTGGATGCCAGAGCTGAGCATCTGGTACAGTTTGCTAAGATGGGCTCTATCTATATGGAACATGTTGTCGGCGTGAAGAATCCAAAGGTTGCACTGGTCAATATCGGTGCAGAGGAGGAGAAAGGCAATGCCCTGGTAAAGGAGACCATGCCGCTTCTTAGAGAGTGCACAGATATCAATTTTGTCGGAAGCATTGAGGCAAGGGATATTCCAAAGGGAGATGCCGATGTTATAGTCTGCGAGGCTTTCACTGGCAATGTCATATTAAAGCTCTACGAGGGTCTCAGCTCCACACTTATCGGGGTTATCAAGAAGGGGCTCATGAGCACACTAAAGAGCAAGATAGGAGCTGCACTTGCACTTCCGGCTCTTAAGAATACGCTAAAGTCATTTGATGCGACCGAGTACGGCGGAGCACCGCTTTTAGGATTGAATGGTCTTGTGGTAAAGACCCACGGCAGCTCCAAGGCAAAGGAAATCACTAACTCTGTTTTCCAGTGTGTTACATTTAAGGAAAAAGAGATTAATGATAAAATTAAAGAATATATTATTAATAAGCCGGCTGATTAGATAGCAGTATTGCTGTATGATTGGTCACTATAAACAGAAATGAGAGGTATTAAAAATGGAATTTGAGAAGCTTAGAGACATTATTGTCGAGGTACTTAACGTGGATGAGAACGAGGTTACTATGGAGTCAACCTTCATTGATGACCTTGGAGCTGATTCTTTGGATGTATTCCAGATTATCATGGGTATTGAGGAAGAGTTCGATATTGAGATTCCTAATGAGGAAGCTGAGAAAATCGTCACTGTAGGCGATGCTGTTGAGCAGATTAAAAAAGCTGTAAGCGAGCAGTAGTATGTTTAACTAATGAAAAGCCCTTTATTATAAGGGCTTTTCGTTATACTCAAGGAACATGTAAAATGGATAGATATAGAAATAGAGGAGAAATTATGGCAGATTTAAATGAATTTCAAAGTAAAATAGGCTATACGTTCAAGAACCAACATCTGCTTGAGCAGGCGCTGACACACAGCTCGTATGCCAATGAAAAGCACATGAAAAAGCATTCTGATAACGAACGTCTGGAGTTTTTGGGCGATGCTGTTTTGGAAATAGTTTCAAGTGAGTTTTTGTTTATCAATTATCCGCAAAAGCCTGAGGGTGAGCTTACCAAGCTGCGCGCAAGCATTGTTTGTGAGCCGACTCTTGCACTTTGTACAAAGCCACTTGACCTTGGAAAGTACTTACGTCTTGGCAGGGGCGAGGATCATACAGGTGGCAGAAAGAGAAAATCGATTCTTTCTGATGCACTTGAGGCAGTGATTGGAGCAATTTATTTAGATGGTGGTTTTACTAATGCAAAGGAGTTTGTGCTTAGGTTTATCATGACTGATATTGAGAATAAGCAGCTCTTTTATGATAGCAAGACTATCCTTCAGGAGCTTATACAGGGCAGGCATGAGCAGCTTTCCTATGAACTTATTGATGAGAGCGGTCCGGACCATGACAAGCAGTTTACAGTTGCGGTGCTTGTGGACGGCGAGCGTGTCAGCGAGGGAGAAGGCCACACAAAGAAGGCGGCGGAGCAGCAGGCTGCATATCAGGCACTTCTTTTGTACAGAAACAGGGAATAGGAGTTTTTAATGTATTTAAAGAGCTTGGAAGTACAGGCTTTAAGTCCTTTGCCAACAAAATTGTTTTTGAGTTCCACAATGGCATCACAGGTATTGTCGGGCCAAACGGCAGTGGAAAGAGTAATGTCGCCGATGCGGTCAGATGGGTGCTCGGTGAGCAGAGCGCAAAGCAGCTTCGCGGTGCCAGTATGCAGGATGTTATTTTTGCAGGTACAGAGAACAGGAAGCCGCTTGGATACGCGTATGTTGCAATCACACTTGACAATTCAGACCATTCGCTTGCGATTGATTTCAATGAGGTTACGGTTGCCAGACGTGTTTACCGCTCAGGGGAGAGTGAGTATCTAATCAATGGCAATCCGTGCAGGCTCAAGGAGGTTTCGGAGCTTTTTTATGATACCGGTATCGGTAAAGAGGGCTATTCCATCATTGGACAGGGCCAGATTGACAGGATTTTAAGTGGAAAGCCGGAGGAGAGGAGAGAGCTGTTTGATGAGGCTGCCGGCATTGTGAAGTTTAAAAAGAGAAAGCTTACAGCGCAAAAGAAGCTCGATAATGAGCGGGAGAACCTTGTGCGTGTCAATGATATTCTGACAGAGCTTGAGAGACAGGTAGGTCCGTTACAGAGACAGTCCGAGAAGGCTCATACATATCTTAAAAAGAGAGAAGAGCTGAAGAACTACGATGTCAACATGTTTTTGCTTGAATCAGCGCGCATTGAGACCGAGCTTAAGTCTGCTGATGAGAAATACGCTATTGCGGATGACGAGCTAAAGGAGACCAACGCCACATACGAGAGCATCAAGGCAGAGTATGAGGGGCTTGGGAACGATATGCAGCAGATGGATGAGCGTATTGAGTCTCTTCGTGAGAGCATCACAAGCACTTCATCCACCAGACAGAAGCTTGAGAATCAGATAGAGCTTTTAAAAGAGCAGATTCACACGGCCGAAATGACGGATGAGCATTTGCAGTCGCGGCTTTTAGCTATCGAAAAGGAAAAGGCGCAGCGTCTTAAAAGCAGGAAAGAGTATGATGACAAAAAAGCTGCACTGGAAGCTGAGATAGAGCAGATGAGGCTAAACGAGCTTCTTGCGGTAAATGAGCATGAGGCTGTGCTTGCAGAGTCAACCGCTGCAATGACGGACTGGAAAAGGGTAAGAATGAGCTTATTGCCCTGCTTCAGGAGCGAGGCAATATCCAGTCAAGGAAGCAGCGTTTTGCCACTATGCTTGAGCAGATTAATATCAGAAAAGCGGAGCTTACCAAGCGTCTTTTAGATAGAAAGACAAGGGAAGCAGGGCTTGATGATATATTGGATGATGCCAATAAGAAGCTTAATGCTGTCAATGAAGAGATAGCCGGTTTAAAGGAAAAGGAGTCGGCTCTTTTGGCAAAGGCTAGGGAGTGGAGAGATAAGTCCGGAGAGAATGCCCGCCTGATGGAGGAGGCTTCCACAGAGTATCATAAGTCTGTTTCCAGGCTTGAGTCACTTAAAAACATTGCCGAGCGCTATGATGGCTATGGCAACAGCATCAAGCGTGTTATGGAGCAGAAGGCTAAAAATCCTGGGCTTCTCGGAGTGGTTTCAGATCTTATCCAGGTGGATAAGCGCTATGAGATAGCGATAGAGACAGCTTTAAGCGGCAATATCCAGAATATCGTCACTGAGGATGAGGCCACAGCCAAAAAGATGATTGGCTTTTTGAAGGCCAATCATTTTGGTCGAGCTACGTTTTTACCTCTTACAAGTGTGCGTGCAAACAGAAATACTAAAAATGAGGCGGCACTCGGCGAAAAGGGTGTGCTTGGCATTGCAAATAAGCTGGTGAAGTGTGATACGAAGTTTGATGAGGTTGTTGCATACCTGCTTGGCAGAGTGATTGTGGTGGACACAATTGACAATGCCATTGCGCTTGCAAAGAAAAATCACTATTCACTCCATATCGTGACTGTCGAGGGCGAGTATCTGGCACCGGGAGGATCTATGTCCGGTGGTGCGTTTAAAAATTCATCCAATCTGCTTGCGAGAAATCGTGAGATTGAGGAGCTTGAAAAGAGAGTTGATCAGACTAAGACAAAGCTTAAAGAACTTAGAGCCAGAAAGGATGATATTGCGACTGCTATTGCGCTTGGCGAGGAGGATATAGCAGCCACAAAGACATTGCTGCAGGAGAAGTATATTGAGCAGAACACAGCACAGATTTCTGTTGACAGGGCAGACCAGCAAAAGAAGGAGAGTGCGAATGTCTACGAGGATCTGCGCACAGAAAATGTCGAGATTGAAAAACAGCTCGAAGAGATAAATCAGGGCAAGAAGGATATTGCAGCGCAGCTTGAGGCATCAAAGCAGCGCGAGGAGCAGCTTGAGAAGGAAAACAGCTCATACAGTGAGATACTTGAAAAGCAGGGAGTACTTGAGCAGGAGGCTTCACACAAGGCCGCTGCCATTTCACTGGAGCTTGCAAATATCACAAAGACGGCTGAGTTTGCTATAGAAAATATCAATCGTATCAATCAGAGATAGAAAAATTCGATGAGCAGAAGAAAAGCCTTGTGGAAGGTGCAGTTGCTGCAAAGGATGATATTAAAAAGAAGCAGGCTGATATTGATGCAATCACACAGACCATTCTGGCATCAAAGGACAACAATTCTAAGCTTGACGAACAGCTTAGGGAGAGCCTTACAAAAAAGGAAAAGATGTCTGAGGATTACAGAGGCTTTTTTGCAAAGCAGGAGGAAGTTTCAAAGAAACAGGCTGATCTGGATAAGGAGCTTTTCAGACTGAACAGCCAGAGAGAGAAGCTTAAGGAGGCTTCAGAGACTCAGATCAACTACATGTGGGATGAGTATGAGCTTACTCCGCATGCGGCTTCAGAGCTTAGAAATGATGCATACGATGATCTGCCTTCATTAAAGAAGCTGATTGCAGGCATAAAGGACGAAATCAGACGCCTCGGCGATGTAAATGTCAACGCTATTGAGGAATACAGGGAGATTTCAACGCGTTATGAGTTCTTGAAGGGACAGCATGATGATCTTATCGAGGCTGAAAAGACTCTGGTTGGCATCATTGATGAGCTTGACAGTGGTATGAGAAAGCAGTTTACAGAGAAGTTTGCCGAGATTCAGAGAGAGTTTGACAAGTCCTTTAAGCAGCTTTTTGGTGGTGGACATGGTTCACTGGAACTTGTGGAGGATGAGGATATACTGGAGTGCGGCATAAGAATCGTCGCACAGCCGCCCGGAAAGAAGCTTCAGAATATGATGCAGATGTCCGGTGGAGAAAAGGCGCTCACCGCTATTGCACTTTTGTTTGCCATTCAGGCACTTAAGCCATCACCGTTTTGTCTGCTTGATGAGATTGAGGCGGCGCTTGATGACTCGAACGTTTCGCGCTATGCAAATTATCTGAACAAGCTTACAAAGAACACACAGTTTATCGTTATCACACACAGACGTGGTACGATGGCAGCAGCGGACAGGCTATATGGTATTACGATGCAGGAAAAGGGTGTTTCCACACTCGTTTCAGTAAATCTGATAGAGAATGATCTGACGCAGTAGAATTTTATTTATGGAGAGTTGAAATGGAAGAAAAGAAAAAAGCCGGGCTTTTTTAAGAGGCTCGTTTCAGGACTGACAAAGACCAGAGACAATATTGTTTCAGGCATAGATTCACTTTTCAGTGGATTTTCGCATATAGATGATGATTTTTATGAGGAGCTTGAGGAGATTCTCATCATGGGAGACCTCGGAGTGAGAGCTACAGAGAGTATCATCGAGGATCTGCAGAGGAAGGTGAAGGAACAGCACATCAAGGAGCCGGCAGAGTGCAAGGAACTCTTGATTGAGAGCATCAAGGAGCAGATGAAGGTGGAGGAGACCGCCTACAGATTTGAAAATGAAAAATCTGTTGTGCTTGTAATCGGTGTCAACGGAGTAGGAAAGACTACCACTGTCGGAAAGCTTGCAGGAAAGCTTAAGGAACAGGGCAAGAAGGTTGTTATTGCAGGTGCTGATACTTTCAGGGCGGCAGCAGGCGACCAGCTAAAGGAATGGGCAAACCGAGCCGGAGTTGATATGATTGGCGGTGCCGAGGGTGCAGACCCGGGAGCTGTTGTATATGATGCGGTTGCAGCTTCAAAGGCCAGAAACGCAGATGTGCTTCTCGTGGATACAGCCGGAAGACTCCACAACAAAAAGAATCTGATGAATGAGCTTGGAAAAATCAATAAAATCCTTGAGAGCGAGTATCCGGATGCATACAGAGAGACACTCGTGGTGCTTGATGCGACTACAGGCCAGAATGCACTGGTTCAGGCGAGAGAGTTTTCTGATGTGGCAAAGATTTCGGGCATCGTGCTTACTAAGATGGATGGTACGGCAAAGGGCGGTATCGCTGTAGCGATACAGTCGGAGCTTTCAGTGCCGGTCAAGTATATCGGAGTCGGTGAGACAATCGATGATTTGCAGAAATTTGATTCGGACGAGTTCGTGAATGCATTGTTTGACACTAAAACGGAATAATTTGAGAATATCTTTGAGCGTATAAGTTATATTGTTTATAATAATCTGATATATCAGTTTATATATATATGTACGGAATTTTTGGTATAATATAATGAAAAATAACTTTCAGAACCACTGAGAATAATGCGTTTTTGCGAATATGTGTGGGTGGTTATGAATAGTTATACCGAAGAAATGAAAGGAAAAACAAATATGCTGACATTAGATAAATTTGAAGAAGCAAGTGAGAAGGTCAAGGAGGTCACCCTTGAGACAAAGCTCATTTACAGTGACTTTTTAAGTGACCAGACAGGCAATAAGGTATATCTGAAGCCTGAAAATATGCAGTTTACCGGAGCTTACAAGGTCAGAGGTGCGTACTACAAGATAAGCACACTCACAGATGAGGAGAGGGCAAAGGGACTCATTACAGCATCCGCAGGAAATCATGCGCAGGGTGTTGCGTATGCTGCAAAGTGCTATGGCTGCAAGGCTGTCATCGTGATGCCTACCACCACACCTCTTATCAAGGTAAACCGTACAAAGAGTTACGGCGCTGAGGTAGTGCTTTACGGAGATGTGTATGATGAGGCATGTGCTAAGGCATATGAGCTTGCAGAGAAAGAGGGCTACACATTTATCCATCCGTTTGATGATTTAGCTGTCGCAACAGGACAGGGAACTATTGCTATGGAGATATTCAAGGAGCTTCCTCTTGTTGAATACATCCTCGTTCCAATCGGAGGTGGCGGACTGGCAACAGGTGTATCCACACTTGCAAAGCTGTTAAACCCAAAGATTAAGGTTATCGGAGTGGAGCCGGCCGGCGCTAATTGTATGCAGGAGTCATTTAAGAATGGAAAAGTGACCACTTTACCAGGTGTAAATACTATTGCAGACGGAACAGCGGTAAAGACACCGGGCTCAAATATTTTCCCATACATAAAGAAAAATCTTGATGATATTATCACAGTGGAGGATGACGAGCTTATCGTGGCCTTCCTTGACATGGTTGAGAATCACAAGATGATAGTCGAAAACTCAGGTCTTCTGACTGTAGCTGCGCTTAAGCATCTCGGAGTAAAGGACAAGAGAGTGGTTTCTATCCTAAGTGGCGGCAACATGGATGTTATTACCATGTCATCAGTTGTACAGCAGGGGCTTATTTTCAGAGACAGAATCTTTACTGTTTCAGTGCTTCTGCCGGATAAGCCGGGCGAGCTTGCCAAGGTTTCACAGACTCTTGCCGATGTACAGGGCAATGTAATCAAGCTGGAGCATAACCAGTTTGTCACTACAAACAGAAGTGCGGCTGTCGAGCTTCGCATCACGCTTGAGTGTTTTGGTACAGAGCACAAGGAGCAGATTATAGCTGCGCTCGAGAAGAAGGGCTATAAGCGAGAATTGTACGTACTATGATATAAAAATAAAAGTATCAAGTATTTTTACTTGACACCGGGCAAACTATGTGTTATTCTACCATAGGTTCGAGGGAAAAAGAGGATACTTGATATGGAAGAAAAACTTGAACAGGCATATTTATATGATTTCTACGGTGAGCTTTTGAATGAGCATCAGCGTCAGGTATATGAGGATTTTGTCTTCAATGATTTGTCACTCGGTGAGATAGCATCCGAGGAGGGGATTTCCCGTCAGGGTGTTGCAGATCTGATTAAGAGATGCAATAAGAAGCTGCTTGACTATGAGGCAAAGCTTCATCTTGTTGAAAAGTTCATGTCCATAAAGAGTGACATACGAAGGATTCATGAGCTGACAAATGATTTTAAGAAATCACATAATGAGCTATTAATGAATGAAATCGAAGCTATTTCGAATCAGATATTAGAGGAGCTGTAATATGGCATTTGACAGTTTATCAGAAAAACTGCAGAACGTTTTCAAGAATCTCCGCAGCAAGGGAAAGCTTACTGAGGATGATGTAAAGGCTGCTCTTAAAGAGGTTAAGATGGCACTCCTTGAGGCCGATGTTAACTTCAAGGTTGTTAAGCAGTTCACAAAGAGTGTTCAGGAGAGAGCAATCGGACAGGATGTCATGAATGGTCTCAATCCCGGTCAGATGGTCATCAAAATCGTAAATGAAGAGATGATTAAGCTTATGGCTCTGAGACAACAGAGATTGCTTTCAGGCCGGGCAAGGAGCTTACCGTTATCATGATGGTAGGTCTTCAGGGAGCAGGTAAGACAACCACCACAGCAAAAATTGCCGGAAAGCTTAAGAGCAAGGGCAAGAAATCACTGCTTGTAGCCTGTGATGTGTATCGTCCGGCTGCGATTGAGCAGTTAAAGATAAATGGTGAAAAGCAGGGCGTTGAGGTTTTCTCAATGGGTGACAAAAACAAGCCTGCTGACATCGCAAAGGCTGCTGTGGAGCATGCTAAGAAAAACGATTTCAATGTTGTTATCATCGATACTGCCGGACGTCTTCATATTGATGAGGATATGATGGCAGAGCTTATTGAGATAAAAGAAGCTACTGATGTTTTCCAGACCATACTCGTGGTTGATGCCATGACTGGTCAGGATGCGGTAAATGTAGCAGGTACCTTTGATGAAAAGATAGGAATTGACGGAGTTGTCATCACAAAGCTTGATGGTGACACCAGAGGTGGAGCGGCGCTTTCAATCAGAGCCGTTACAGGAAAGCCGATACTATACGCAGGTATGGGCGAGAAGCTTTCAGACCTTGAGCAGTTCTATCCGGAGCGTATGGCTTCAAGAATCCTCGGCATGGGCGATGTGCTTTCCATGATTGAGAAGGCGCAGGAGAACATTGATGAGGAACAGGCCAAGAAGCTTGAGCAGAAGATGCGCAAAAATGAGTTTGATTTTGAGATGTACCTTGATTCGATGAGTCAGATGAAGAAGATGGGCGGTCTTTCAAGCGTGATGGGCATGATGCCGGGCATGGGTATCGGTGGAGGCAAGATGCCGGATATTGATACAGATGAAGCTGAAAAGGGCATGGCCCGCACAGAGGCAATCATCTATTCCATGACACCGGAGGAAAGACGAAATCCAAAGCTTCTTAATCCAAGCCGCAAGGCTCGTATTGCAAGAGGAGCAGGCGTGGATGTATCAGAGGTCAACAGACTTGTAAAGCAGTTTGAGCAGACAAAGAAGTTCATGAAGCAGATGCCCGGTATGATGGGCGGCAAAAAAGGACGCCGTGGAGGCGGTGGTCTTGGAGGATTATTCAAAGGACTTCCGTTTTAATGGATTTCATTAAAGGAATCTCATTAAAGAATTTCATGTTTTGTTAACAAAAGTATTTATTTTACTTTTGATATATATTATTCAATAAACCTATGAGGAGGTGAAACAAAATGGCAGTAAAGATCAGATTAAGAAGAATGGGACAGAAGAAAGCTCCTTTCTATAGAATCGTAGTTGCAGACTCTAGATCACCAAGAGATGGAAGATGCATCGAGGAGATCGGAACATACGATCCAACTAAGGATCCTAGCGAGTATCATGTAAATGAGGAATTAGCTAAGAAATGGTTATCAAACGGCGCACAGCCAACTGAGACAGTAGCTAGAATCTTCAAGAGTGCTGGTATCGAGAAATAGGATAAAGAGGTGGCGTAATGAAAGAATTAGTTGAAGTAATTGCAAAATCTTTAGTTGATTATCCGGATGAGGTTAATGTAACTGAGACCGAAAACGAGAAAGCAATTGTTTTGGAATTACGTGTTGCACAGTCTGACATGGGCAAAGTGATCGGCAAGCAGGGACGTATTGCTAAGGCTATTCGTTCAGTTGTTAAGGCCGCAGCCTCTAAAGAAGACAAAAAGGTTATTGTTGAGATAGTACAATAACATAAAGGCATCTCTTATGAGATGCCTGTTTTTTATAATTAACAGTAACTATTCAAGGTGGAGACAGAGAATGGAAGATTTACTACAGGTAGGTGTGATTACGAGCACACACGGCATTCGCGGTGAGGTAAAGGTGTTCCCAACCACTGACGATGCAGCTCGTTTTAAAAAGCTTAAAAATGTCATTCTGGATAATGGCAAAGAGCGCAGGGATTTGGAAATAACTTCTGTCAAATTTTTCAAGAACCAGGTTATCTTGAAATTTAAAGGCATAGATGACATAAATGATGTGGAAAAATATAAAAAGGCACCTCTTTTTGTGACAAGGGAAAATGCGGTGCCACTCGAGGAAAACGAGTACTTTATAGCTGATCTTATCGGGCTTTCCGTCACATCAGACGAAGGAGAGGAGCTTGGAGTTATAGATGATGTGCTCCAGACAGGTGCCAATGATGTGTATGTTGTTAAGAAAGCTGGGGCAAATGATCTGCTGATTCCGGCAATAAAGGACTGTATACTGGATGTTGACGTGGAAAATGGCATGATGAAGGTACATCTGCTGGCAGGTTTGAGATAGCTGCATCTCAAACTGCAAAAACCGTAAAATGAGATATAAAATTGAACAAAATCATACATTTTAAATCGTAAAACTGTAAAACAGGATGATAACAGGAGATATAGGAAATGAAATTTCATGTGCTGACCTTATTCCCGCAGATGATAGAACAGGGACTGTCAGAGAGTATCACAGGCAGAGCTTTAAAACAGGATATTATATCACTCAATACGGTAAATATCAGGGATTTTGCGCACAATAAGCACAATAAGGTTGATGATTACACATATGGTGGCGGTGCGGGGATGCTTATGCAGGCAGAGCCGGTGTATCAGGCTGTGCGCAGTGTGGTGAGTCAGATCAATAAATG
>ENA-OQIO01000470-OQIO01000470.1-human-gut-metagenome-genome-assembly--contig:-NODE-470-length-21970-cov-3.773245_pt1 | contig 21970 bp, 27 predicted proteins | sample MGYA00242573_ERZ504737 | MGnify/ENA primary metagenome ERZ504737 (study PRJEB26092, sample SAMD00036203) | human gut metagenome | host: Homo sapiens | study: EMG produced TPA metagenomics assembly of...
CTCTTTCTCAAACGGACGCTGGTCAGCGCCAACGCTTTGTGTTCCAGAAGTCCATCCGGGAAGAGTCTCTGGCCGGTATGGGCACCACGGCGGTGTGCGCACTGGTGCGCTCCGGCAAAGCCTATCTGTGCCACGCAGGCGACTCCCGTGCCTATCTGTTCCGGGACGGCAGCCTGGCCCAGCTCACCCATGATCACTCCTATGTGCAGGAGCTGGTGGACTGCGGCACCATCACCGTAGAGGAAGCCGAGCATCACCCCCAGAAGAACATCATCACCCGGGCGCTGGGCGTGGATTACCGCCTGGACCCGGAGTTCACCAGTGTGGCTGTGCATCCGGGCGACATTCTGCTGCTGTGCTCCGACGGCCTGACCAACGCGGTACCCCGGCCTCAGCTGGAACAGCTGCTGCGTACTGGCAGCTTCTACGACCTGCCGGATCTGCTGATCCGGGCCGCCAACGAGAACGGCGGCAAGGACAACATCACGGCCTTGCTGCTGGGCGTGGAGCCGCTGGAGGTGCACCATGGATAACCTGATCGGCAAAACGCTGGACGGCCTGTACACGGTGCGGGAGCTCATCGGCACCGGCGGCATGGCCAATGTCTACAAGGCCGTTGTGGGGCCGGGCGGCCCGGTGCCGGAGGGCACGGTCGTGGCCGTTAAGGTGCTGCGGCAGGAGCTCATGCACGACCCCGACCTTGTGCGCCGTTTCAAGAACGAGTCCAAGGCCATCTCGCTGCTCAACCACCCCAACATCGTCAAGGTGTATGATGTCTCGGTGAGCGATCATCTGCAGTATATCGTCATGGAATATGTGGACGGTATGACCCTGCGCGAGTATTTGAACGAGCGGGGCGGCAAGCTGACCAGCCGGGAGACCGTCCACTTTATCTCTCAGATCCTGAAAGCGCTGGATCATGCCCACCGCAACGGCGTGGTGCACCGGGACATCAAGCCCCAGAACATCATGCTGCTGGACAACGGCCAGCTGCGGATGATGGATTTCGGCATTGCCGCATCTCCCGGGCCGAGAACCAGCTCTCGGGCGGCAAGGCCATGGGCAGCGTCCACTATATCAGCCCGGAGCAGGCCAAGGGCGATGAGACCGACTTCACCAGCGACCTCTATTCGGTGGGCGTGATGATGTACGAGATGCTCTCGGGGCATCTGCCCTTCGATGCCGATGACGTGGTGGAGGTGGCCATCAAGCAGATCTCGGATCAGCCCAGGAGCCTGCGGGAACTGGCTCCCTGGGTGCCGGTGGGGCTGGTGGAGATCACCGAGCGCGCCATGGCAAAGCGGACCGAAAACCGCTACAAGAGCGCCGCTGAGATGCTGGAAGCCCTCAACGCCTATGTAGAGAACCCGGCCATCGTGTTCAACTACACCTATCTCCCCGATGAAATTCCTGAAAAGGTGGTGGAACCCCCTATGCCCAGAAAAGAATCCCGTCCGGAGCGCGGCAGTGCTCCGGCAAAAGGCAGAAAAAAGAAAAAGCGCACCGTGTTCCTGCCGGTGCTGTTTGGCATCACCGTGGCCTTTGCACTGGCCTGCGCGGCCCTGTGCTGGATGATCCTGAATGATTCCAGCTCCCTGATGGGGGAAAAGGCCGATGTGGTGCTGGCAGATTACAGCGGCATGACCCAGGATGAGTCAACGCTTCCCAACAGGTGGCATCCGGCCAGATCGTCATCAACTGGGAGCAGGCCTACAGCAACGATTACGCCGCCGGTTACGTCTACCGGCAGTCCCCGGTGGCGGGCCGTACCGTCCGTGAGGGCCAGAGCGTGACCCTGACCGTCAGCCTGGGCATCCAGTATGTTACCGTGCCGGATGTCTCCAACTATGTGCAGGCAGATGGTGAGCAGCAGCTCAAGGATCTGGGGGTCTCTGTCCTGATCACCCAGGCGGTGGAACCAGCGTGGCCGCAGGCTCCATCATCCGCACCGAACCTGCTGCGGGCAGTCAGGTGGCCGCAGGCTCCACGGTGGTGGTCTATGTCAGCCGCCCGCAGGTCAACACCACGGCCAAGGTACCTGCCCTGACCGGCCTCAAGAGTGTGGACGATGCCCGCTCCGTGCTGGTGCAGAACAAGCTGGGTCTTGGCAGCACCACCGAGCAGTACAGCGACCAGCCCGCAGGTACCATCATCGGCCAGAGCCCGGCGGCAGGTTCTACCGTCAAGGTGAACAGCCGTGTCAGCATTACCGTGAGCGCAGGCCCCGAGCCGGTGCCTGAGACCCCGGCTGAACAGCCGGGCAGCTCCTCCAGCGATTGGTGGAGCGGCCTGATCGGGGGCAGCTCTTCCAGCAGCGGCGATTCTTCCAGCAGCGAGGGTACTGGCCTGGGCGACTGGTGGAGCGCGCTGCTGTCCTGAGGGAGGAACGGATGAAGGGATATATCGTAAAAGGAATTGGCGGATTTTACTACGTCAAGACCGAAGAGGGTGTGATCGAGTGCAAGCCCCGGGGCATCTTCCGCAAACAGAAGATCACCCCCGTGGCGGGCGATGAGGTGACGCTGGAGACCGAGAACGGCGCGGCAGTCATTGCCGAGATCGCACCCCGCAAAAACGTGTTTGTCCGGCCGCCTGTGGCCAATCTGGATGTGCTGTTCCTTGTGGCCAGCACCACCCAGCCCACCCCCAGCACACTGGTGCTGGACAAGCTCTCGGCCATTGCCGTGGACAAGGGGGTGCAGCCCGTCATCGTCTGCACCAAGGCTGACCTCGGTGAGGTGGAGTTCCTGCGCAGCGCCTATGAAAGATCCACTCTGCCCTTCATTGCCATCCGCTACGACAGCGGGGAAGGGCTGGACGAGGTCAGGCAGTGGATCAGCGGGCGGCTCTGCGCCTTCTGCGGCAACTCCGGTGTAGGCAAATCGACCCTGCTGAACACCCTGCTGCCTCAGGCCGAGCGGGAGACCAGCGCCATCAGCCAGAAGCTGGGGCGCGGCCGCCACACCACCCGCGAGGTGACCATCTTTGAGGCCTTTGGGGGCCGCATTGCGGATACCCCCGGTTTTGCCAGCCTGGAAGCCAACCGCGCCGGGTTCATCCCCAAGGAGAATCTGGAGCACGCCTTCCCGGAGTTCGGGCCCTACCTTGGGCAGTGCCAGTTCACCGGCTGCTCCCACCGCACGGAAAAGGCTGTGCCATCCGTGCCGCTCTGGCCGAGGGAAAACTCTCCCAGACCCGGTACGACAGCTACTGTGCCATGTATGAGGAAGTCAAGGATGTCAAGGACTGGCAGAGGAGGGGAATGTGATGCGCTGCGTGATCCTCTCGGCCTGCCCGGTCTCGCCGGAGCTGAAGCGCCTGCTCCGCCCCGATGACTTCATCATCGCCTGTGATGCTGGCTACCGCAACTGCGCGCCGCTGGGCTGCAAGCCCAATATCATCCTGGGAGACTTCGATACCGCGCCCTGTCCGGTGCAGCAGAACGACGATATCATCGTCCTGCCTCACGTCAAGGACGACACCGACACCGAATATGCCGCCAAGCTTGCCAGTGAGAAGGGCTTTACTGAGGTGCTTCTTCTGGGGGCGTTGGGCGGCAGGCGGATCGAGCATACCCTCTCGAATCTTGCCACCGGCCTTGGGCTGGAAGAACGGGGCGTGCGGGCAACGCTTCAGGATGAGCGCAGCCGCGTTACCTTTGTCCGCTCCGGCGAGACCCGCGCCTACCCGAAGGAGGAGTTCTTCTACTTCTCCGCTTTCCCCATGGAGGGCAGGGCAGAGGGCGTGTGTGAGCGCGGTTCCTACTATGAGCTCACCGATGATGTGCTGGTGGCCGGTTACCCGCTGGGGGTCAGCAATGAGTATGCCGAAGGCTCGGACTGCATCACCATCTCTACCCGCAAGGGGCGCTGGTGGTCGTGGAAACGGTGCCGGATACACCGATCCTGACCGGGAACAAGGCCTGAGCCGCACACTTTGCTGTCCTGCCGCTTATATTGTGGTATCACACCACGAAAGGCGGGAGAGCGATGCAGGTGGTCGTTATCAAAAGCCCAAAATGTCTGCGCGGCGTTCTGCGCAGGCTGTTCGGCATCAAAAAGGGATAAGAAAAATACCGGGGCAGGCAGCTGCTCCGGTATTTTGTGATACATCATTCTTTTGTGGTATAGGTCAGATCCAGCACCGGGCCAAAGGGATCAAAGATGAGGTTCCGGATGCCGGGTGCGATCAGCAGGCGCTTCTGCTGGGCAAACAGAGGGACCGCCACGGCATCGTTGAGCAGCTGGCGCTCACAATCGCCCAGCAGGCGGCAGCGGGAGCTTCCGGTGGCCTGGGTGCTGGCCTGCAGCTGGGTGGCATACAGGGAATCTGCATAGCCGGTCAGGCCGCCGCCCCCTGCGGTGAACTGGTTCAGCATGTTGTACACACTGCCGCCCTCGGCGCTGATGGGGGCCAAGGCGATGGTGTAGTCCCCCTCGGCCAGCCGTTTCGCAAAGGTCTCCTCGTCCACTTCCTCTACGGAGAAGAAGAGGGAAAACTCCTTTTGCCACACGCCATTGATCTCCTCGGCGGCGCTGGTCACGCCGGAACCGGCGGGCACCATCAGGCTGACTTTGTTGAAGTCGGAGGTGGTCAGCGTCTGCCGCGCCGTGAGGTAGAGCGCTCGGGCATCCACCGCGGCGGGAGTCACATCCCCGGCGGTATCCCGGTAGTTCATGCCGTCCACAGTCAGGCCGTCCGGTACCAGACCGTTGGCGGCGGCATAGAGCCCGCCGTCCGGCACCTCGGCTGCACCCCGCGCGGCGGAGGCCAGTGCCTGCCGCAGCTCGGTGGAAGCAAACACGCTGTTGCAGTTGAACAGCAGGCTCCATGTGGTATCGGAGTAGGAGAGGGAAGTCAGGGTGGTGGGCGCGGCGGTGTCGTCCGGGGCGGCAGAGCACTTCTCATTGGCAATCAGCTCTGCGGCGGACTGCCCGGCGCTGTTGGTGTTCTGCACCAGCCGCAGGCTGTCGATGAGGCTGCCCGAGGGGGCACGCCGCAGGAACAGGCCGCTGGCTGTCCAGTTGTAGATGTAGAAGCTGCCGCTGGAAAGGGTGGACGAAGCATTCAGGCCGTAGGTACCCGGGTGGAATTGAAAAATTCCTCATCGCAGGGCATGGCACCGGGCAGGGTGAGCTTCTCGAGGAAGTTGTCGTCGGCACTGCTCAGGTGGAACACCAGCGTCAGCGGCCCGGAGGCCGTGACTCCCAGCGCGCTCTCGGGCATCTGCCCGGCCAGCACGGCGGCGCTGTTTTCAAGGGCCGCAAACTCCACCGCGTAGGGGGAGTTGGTCTCCGCCCGGAACAAGCGTCGGAAAGCGAACACAAAATCCTCGGCGGTGATGGCGTAGTCAGTGGCGTTGCCCTTGGCGGCGGTGTAAGTCAGGCCGTCCTTGAGGTAGAAGGTGTAGGTGAGGCCATCGGAGGACTTCTCCCACCGTTCGCAGAGGGCAGGCTCATATTTGCCGCTGGGATCTTTGCGGACAAGGCCGCTGTACAGGTTCTCGCAGGCGATGACATCCGCAGAAGCCGAGCCACCTGCGGGTCAAGGTTGGCCGGGATGCTGTCCACGAACCAGGTGAAGCTGTTGGAGCCCGAACCACAGCCGGTCAGGGCAAAAACAAACGCAATGGTCAGCACCACTGCGGAAAAGCGGATCAGGGAATGTTTCAAGAAAATGCGCTCCTTGTAAGATGATACAATTAAAGTATAGCGGAAACGGTCGGAAAAGACAATCGACATTTTGTGAATTCAGATAGGATTTCGGTGCATCCGGGGCCAGAACAAGGTTTGGCGTTGCCAATTGGCTGGAAAAGGTGTAAAATGGAGCAGTGAATCAATTTCAGCCTGAATTTTCATAGAGGAGGTTCTTTCCTTATGCAGAAAGATCAGCAGAAGCTTGCAGAACTCATCCGGGGCAAAAAGGTGGCGTTCATCGGTGCCGGTGTCAGCCACAAGACCCTTATCAAGGAGTTTGTGGAGCTGGGGGCCCATGTGACCCTGTGCGACCAGAAAAAGAGCGTGGAGGAGTTTGGCGATTATGCCGCTACCATCCGGGAACTGGGCATTGACCTGAGCCTGGGCGAACACTATCTGGACGGCTTCAAGGGCCAGGATATCATCATGCGCACCCCCGGCTTTGTGGGCTACTTTGAAAAGCCCCTGCAGGATGCCATGGCGGCGGGCACCATGGTCACCAGCGAGGTCGAGCTTTTCTTCGATTTCTGCCCCTGCGAGATCGTGGCCGTGACCGGCTCTGACGGCAAGACCACCACCACCACCCTCATCTCCAAGTTCTACGAGGCCGCAGGCCGCAAAGTACATCTGGGCGGCAACATCGGTGCGGCCCTGCTGCCCATGCTGCCTGAGGTCCGGCCGGAGGATGTGGCTGTGGTGGAGCTGTCCAGCTTCCAGCTCATCAGCATGCACCAGAGCCCGAAGATCGCTGTGGTGACCAACGTCACCCCCAACCACCTCGATCACCATAAGGATATGCAGGAGTACATCGACGCAAAACGCAACATCCTGCTCTACCAGAACCCGCCCTGCCGTGCCGTGCTGGGCTACGAGAACGAGATCAGCCGCTCCATGCAGAAGGACTGCAAGGGCAGGCAGGTCTGGTTCACCCGCCTGCACGATACCGACAACGGTGCATTCCTGCGCAAAGAGGACAACATGCTCTGCATGGCCGAGGACGGCGTGGTAACGCCATTCCTGGCCCAGAAGGACATCAAGCTGCGGGGTCTGCACAACATCGAGAATCTGCTGGCCGCTGCCGCCGCAGTCTGGGGCGAGGTTCCCGTAGAGGCCATCCAGAAGGTGGGCAGCACCTTTACCGGCGTGGAGCACCGCATTGAGCCGGTGCGCACGCTGGACGGCGTGCTCTACTACAACGATTCCATCGGCACCAGCCCCACCCGCACCATTGCGGCCTGCGCAGCTTTGACCAGAAGGTCATCCTCATTGCGGGCGGCTACGATAAGCACATCCCCTATGAGCCGCTGGCCCCCGAGATCGTGGCTCACGTCAAGGATCTGGTGCTGATGGGTGCCACCGGCCCCCGCATTGAAAAGGCCTTGCGAGAGGACCCTGGCTTCAACGAGGCCGCACTGCCCATCCAGCACGCGGACAATATGCAGCACGCTGTGGAGCTGGCCCGTGCCGCCGCAAGCCCGGCGATATCATCATCCTGTCTCCCGCCAGCGCCTCCTTCGACCTCTACCCTAACTTTGAGGTGCGCGGCCGCGAGTTCAAGAACATCGTCAACGCACTGAAATGATCACGCAGGTCAGAACGCCCCGCCAGAGGCAGCGGTTCCGCAGTGCCTGCCGCGGAAAGCTCTGCCTTGGGGTCACGATGCCGCAGGCGCTGGAGCTTTTCGGCAAAAGCCAGCCGGGCCGGTTCTTCGCCGGGCCAACGCTGGCGCTGGATGTGGGCGGCAGCACCGCCTGGCTGGCGGGCCACGCCAACCCGGACGAACTGGCCAGCTTCCTGCAATTCTGCGGCTGTAAGGCGGTCATCCTGGACGAAGCCGAGTGCCCGCCGCCCACCGGCTGGGCCCGGGCAAAGTCCCATTTTGTCTTTGGCCTGGCACCCGGAAAGCAGCTGCCGGAACCCGCTGTGGAAGAAACGCTCTGGGCCTCCCTGCATTTTGACCCGGAGCCGCCGGCGGGCCCCGTTGCGCAGATGCTGTTTCCGGACCGCCCCACGCGGCGGGATGATTTTTACTCTGAGCTCTGCTCAAAGCGCGCCCGCGGCAGGGCTGTGGTCTGGGCTCTGGAGCAGGGCGGGGAGCTTGCCTGCACCGTGGGCGCTTACGCCATTGGAACGGAGCAGGCTTACATGCCTGCGGCGAGACTGCGGAGCCATTGCGGGGGCGCGGCATCGGCGGGCGGCTTATCGTCCGGCTGGCCGACACCCTCTCGGCGCAGGGCCTGCAGCCCCTTTTCCTCTGCTCCCCGGAACGGGTGCACTTTTATACCCACCTCGGCTTTGAAAAGCTGGGAGAGTATGCCCGGTACGAAGCCACAGTCTGACACGGCGGGAGTTTCTCTGAGGACCGTCCGCTGGGGTGGGACCCTGTTGCCGCAGGCAATAGGACGGGCGATGGAATGGCCCGTTTCGTGTCCGAGGAGAAAGCTGCCGACGGGTCATCATAGCATAAACTTACAAAAAGATTAAGGAACCAAAAATGTCAATGTTGAACCACTTTTTTGATTACAAAGCAGAAGTCCTGACGCTGGACGAAAAAGCCATGGAACTCTGTCTGCCCTATTTCCGCCACATGGAGGAGATCCGGGACTACAACCAGCTGAAAATGCTCAAGGCCTTTGCCGATACCCAGATGTCCTCCACCGATATGCTGGGCACCACCGGCTACGGCCTGTGGGATACCGGCCGCGCCAAGCTCGAGCAGATCTTTGCCCAGGTGATGGGCGCGGAGGATGCCCTGGTGCGCAGTCAGTTCCAGAGCGGCACCCATACGCTGGCGGTGGCCTGTTCGGCCTGCTGCGGGCAGGGGATACCCTGCTGGCTGCTACCGGCCGCCCCTACGATACGCTGGAGGGCGTGATCGGTCTGGACGGCAAGGGCAAGGGCACCGGCACCCTGATGGACTACGCATCCGGTACGACGAAGCCCCCCTCAAGCCGACTTCACCCCGGATTACGCGCTGATCGCCCAAAAGGCCCCGGGGGCAAAGGTCTGCCATATCCAGCGCAGCCGCGGCTACCTGCAGCGCAATGCCTTTGATCTGGATACCATTCAGAAGATCGCCGACACGGCCCGTGCCGCCAACCCCGAGATCATCATCTTTGTGGATAACTGCTATGGTGAGTTCACCCAGATGAAGGAGCCTGCCAGGCCGGTGCGGACCTTGTGGTGGGCAGCCTCATCAAGAACCCGGGCGGCGGCATCGCCCCCACCGGCGGCTATATCGCAGGCCGGAAGGATCTGGTGGAGCTGTGCGCTACCGCCTGAACGCCCCCGGTCTGGGCAAGGAGCTGGGCTGTACACTGGAAACGCCCCGTGATATGTACCTTGGCTTCTACTATGCCCCCGGCGTGGTGTGTGAGGCCATCAAGACCGCCATCTATGCCCAGTGCCTGCTGGAGCTGGTGGGCAAAAAGCCCATCCCGCGCTACTGCGAGGACCACAACGATATCGTGACCTGCTTCGATGCCGATACCGCCGATGCCTCATCGGCTTCTGCCGCGGCATTCAGGCCGCCAGCCCCGTGGACAGCTATGCCGCACCGGAACCCTCTCCGGAGCCGGGCTATACCGATGAGGTCATCATGCAAGCGGCAGCTTTACTCAGGGCAGCACCATCGAGCTCTCCTGCGACGGCCCCCTGCGTGAGCCTTACACCTGCTACCTGCAGGGCGGCCTGAACTTTGCCGCAAGCCGTGCCGGTGTCCTGCTGGCCGTGCAGAATGCTTATTTCAAGGATTGATCTTTTCTTAAAGAAAGCGTGAATCAAATGAATCGTGTTACTCTCATTGATGCCCGGATGCTGGAACGCTTTGAGCAGGGCTATGCTGCCCGCCCGGAGCTGAATGTGATGTCCAATGCAGTTTCCCGCACGGCTCTGCCGGACGCGGCCTTTGTGCCCGCCGCCGCTGCCAGGCTGCGGATGGACTTCTCTGTGCTGGTCAAGACCAATAACATCACCAACCAGAAGCAGAGCGGCCGCTGCTGGATGTTCTCCACCCTGAACGTCCTGCGCCAGCGGGTGATCGCCAAGTGTGATCTGGAGGATTTCTCCTTCTCTCCCACCTATCTGGCGTTCTACGATAAGCTGGAAAAGGCAAATCTCTTCCTTGAGAACATCCTCCACTTTGCGGATCAGGACCTGACCGACCGTGAGACCTACACCCTGCTGGGCAACCCGCTGCCCGACGGCGGCCAGTGGGATATGGCCATCAGCCTGATCAAAAAGTACGGCGTGGTGCCCTCCTGGGTCATGCCGGAGACAGTCCACTCCACCGGCACGGCCAAGTATCTGCCCATCCTGAACCGCAAGCTGCGGGAGGATGCGCTGGAACTGCGGGCTCTGGCAAAAGAGGGAAAGGACACGGCCGCCCGCCGCGAGGAGATGCTGGCGGAGATCTACAACGCCCTGTGCATCCTCTACGGCCAGCCCCCCAGGAGCTTTGACTTTGAGTATACCGACAAGGATGAGCACTACCACTGCGACCGGAACCTGACCCCGCACACCTTCCTGGAAAAATATGTGGGCAATGATCTGGATGATTACGTCGTCATCATCTCCTCGCCCATCCATGCGCTGAACCGCACCTACTGCCAGCCCTTTATGGGGGACATGGTGGAGGAGAATATGTTCTGGCTCAACCTCTCGCAGGAGGAGCTGGAGGATCTGACCATCCGCCAGCTGCAGGCAGGGGAGGGGGTCATGTTCAGCTGCGACTGCCACCCCGACGGCGACCGCACCAACGGTTACTGGGACCCCGACTGCTTCCAGTACGGCGAGGTGCTGGGCGGCCTGACCTTTGGCATGACCAAGGCCGAGCGGCTGCTCACCCGTGAAAGCACCATGAACCATTGCATGATGTTCTGCGGTGTCAATCTGGACGAGAACGGCAAGGCTGACCGCTGGAAGATCGAGAACAGCTGGGGCGATGCCTCCGGCAGAAGGCTACTACATCGGCAGCGAGAAGTGGTTCAAGGCCAATGTCTACCAGATCACCGTCCGCAAGAGCCTGCTGAGCGATGCCCAGCGCGCCCTGCTGGATCAGGAGCCCCTGCCCATGAAGCTGTGGGACCCGCTGGCTTAAATTCAAATAGATGCTATAAAGAAATCCCCTCGTCATAGGCGGGGGGATTTCTTTGTTATGCGGATAACAGAGGGAGCTTTAATGTGAAGCAGCTGCCTTTGCCCACTTCACTTTCCAATAGGATTTCTCCGTGGTGCAGGTGGGCAAGCTCCTGCGCAATGGTCAGTCCCAGACCGGTGGAGTCGTGCTTGGAAGAGGTGGTGGTGTGGAAATACCGGTCAAATACGGCGGCCTGATCCTCCGGCGCAATGCCGCAGCCCGTGTCCCGGACGCTCACCAGAGCAGCGCCGGCCTCTACCCGGCTGCTGACGGTGATGCTCCCTCCTGCAGGGGTGTAGTGAATGGCATTTGTTAACAGGTTCTGCAGGATCTGCTGCAGCCGGATCTGGTCGCCCCACACCGGCAGCTCCGGAGCCGGGGGAGCCTGAAGCACCACGCCCTTCTTCTCAGCCTCCTCCCGGCAGCTGTCACAGACCGCAGCCATGACCTCCCCCAGAGATACCCGGTCCTCGTTGAGCATCACCTGTTTCTGCTCCAGCTTTGCAGCCAGAAACAGATCCTCCGTCAGGCGGCGGAGAAAGGCCGTCCGCTGCTGCAGGGCCGGCAGCAGGGCCGGCAGGGCCTCCGGTGCAGCCTCCAGCGTATCCAGACCACTGCTGACCGCAAACAGTGGACTGCGCAGGTCGTGGAAAATGTTCAGCATCATGCTTTTCCGGGCCTCGGTCTCCTCCGTCAGGGCCTTTGTCCGCTGAATGACCCGGGCATCCAGCTCCCGGGCCAGCTGCTCCGCCCGGTCAAATTGCAGGGCATACCGGCGGCAGACGTAGGCCATGCAGCCCAGAGTAAAAGGCGCGTCGTAGATCCGGGCACACCGGAACAGATAGAAAAACACGCTCTCCTGAAAAAACGGCACGTGCATGCCCGGCAGGACCACCCATACCCGGAAGCCAATGGTGATGGCACAGGGAAACAGCATCAGCAGGGCAGCGTCGGAGCCCCGGGCATACATTGCCATCAGTATGCCCAGACAGTAGCCCATGCCCAAAAGCAGCCCCACCGCCCGTACACGGCTGAGGGGAACCAGCGTCAGAACAAGATACCCCAGCGTCAGAAGCAGGGAATGGAGCCGCTGCCCGTGGGACACCGGCACAGCCCCTGTCAGGGCGGCACACAGCAAAATGCCTGCCAGAACCGTGACGGTAAAGAATCCCCGGCGGAAAAAGACGCTCCAGCCGGAACTGCCCACCGGAGCCAGAATGATCACCAGAGCCAGAGGGTCAGCACCGTCAGATACAGCAGAAAATACCCCAGTTCCTTCTGAGGCTTGTATCGGTACAGGGCCAGCACCACCGCTCCCAGGGTGCAGAACACCGCAATGGCCATCCACTGCAGCACCGTGCGGAAGGTCAGGGCAGCCACTCCTTTTTCCGGGAACAGGGCAGCCCATGCCATCAATTGGCCTTCGGTGTCCATGCCGGGAACCCCAAAATCCGCCAGCGCCGGCAGTTGCTGGTTGAACCAGATCCCTGCCAACCCAATGGTCAGTGCCAGTGCCCCGGCAGCAGCCGGAAGCAGAAATCGCTTTTTTATCATAAAAAGACCCCCTGCAAAAACTTTGGAGAACCGGTTGAGAACAGCCCGGAAATACGGTATACTAGATAAGGATATTATAGCAAATTCACGCCGAAAAGGGGAGAGCAAACAGGATGATCCGCATTCTTCTGGTGGAAGATGATCCGGTGATCCGGGACACTACCAGCTATTTCTTGAACTGTCAGCAGAATTTTGAAGTGGTCTGCGCTGCCACCGGCGGCGAAGCGCTGAGCCACGCCCGGGAAAAGTTCGATGTGATCCTGATGGATATCCTTCTGCCGGATACCAACGGCATGGAACTGTGCCAGCGCCTGCGCAGCTGGTACCACTGCCCCATCATTTTTACTTCCTGTCTGGACGATACAGACACAGTGGTACGGGCGCTGGAATTGGGCGGCGATGATTTCCTGACCAAGCCCTACAACCACAAAGTTCTGCTGGCTCGCATCATGGCAAACATCCGCCGTGTCCAGATGGATGCCGCAGAGCCCAGCGTCAGCGGCTACCACTGTGCGGCCTTTACGCTGGATCCCAACAGCCATTGCGTGGAAAAGGATGGCCGGAGCATCCATCTGGCCGACATGGAGTACCGCATCCTGACCCTCTTCATCCGGCATCCCAACACCTTCTTTACCGCAAACGAGCTTTACCGGAAGATCTGGGGGAAGGAGAGCCTGGGGGATGTGCGCACGGTGCAGGTGCATATTCACAACCTCCGCAGTAAGATCGAACCTGACCCCGCAAAGCCCGTGTACCTGAAAAATGTCTGGGGCAAAGGCTATATTTTCCGCCCGGAAGGGGAGACGGAAGCCTGAAATGGTGTTGCTGTCTTAAATATCGTTAACCCTCAAAGCACCCACTTCTTAAGGAAACTTAAGCCGTGGGTGCTTTTTTCTGCTCTGATTTGACCGTTATTTATCAAACAAAGTGGGAAACGGGAATTTTCCAGTGAAGAAACGGTAAAGATGTTTAAGAATTCTTAAAAGACAACAGGCAGACTTTGTGTTAATTTATTATCGAACGAAGTCTGCGCCGTATTGTGGCGGTGCGTTTCGGATAAGAGGAAAATCGAAGAATAAGAACAGAAAAAGAGAAGAAAGGATCATCCAAGCATGAACAAGATCTCGCGTAAAGCTTTCTGAAGATCGCCGCTGCCGCTGCCATGTCCGGTGTCACCGCCGGTGCACTGGCTGCCTGCAACGCTGCAAGCTCCTCCACCGCCGCTTCCTCCGGTGCAGCGGGCAGCTACACCCCCGGTACCTACACCGGCACTGCCGAGGGCATTTCCTCTACCGTCAAGGTCACCATGACCTTCTCTGACAGCGCTGTGACCGACGTTGTGGTCGATACCTCCGGCGAGACCGCTTCCTACGGCGCTGCTGCTGCCGAGGAGCTGAAGAACCAGCTGCTGAACGCCGGCTCTGACGAGATCGACGGCGTGTCCGGCTCTACCATCACCTCCGATGCCGTGAAGAAGGCCGCCAAGAGCTGCTTTGCACAGGCAAAGGGAGAGGCAACTGTAACTTCCGTTCAGCTGCCCACCGGTGACGAGACCGATTGGCTGGGCAAGGAGCCTGACATTGACGAGGCTGCCATCACCGAGACCGTGGACACCGACATCCTCATCGTGGGTGCCGGCAACGGCGGTATGTTCGCTGCTGCTTATGCCGCTGCCAAGGGCCTGAACTTCCGTGTCATCGAGCAGAACGGCAATGTGCAGGATACCCGTCACTGGGTGGGTGCCGTGGACGGCTTTGGCGCTCAGGAACAGGGCATCAAGATGGATCGTGCCAAGCTGCTGAGCGAGGTCTCCCGTTACGCCTCCGGCAAGTGTGACCAGCGCGTGGTCAAGACCTGGATCAACGAGTCTGCGAGATGATCGAATTTGTCCGCTCCATCATGGAGGACAAGTACGGCGTGAAGATGATCTACACCTACGGTGACGAGGCCAAATGGCCTGCAGAAAACGCCGAGCACAACACCGATTATATGTACCCCGAGATCGAGTATACCTATGATCGCTCCAGTGGTGCCGCCCGGAACGAGCTGCTGCTTCAGTACATTCAGGAGCTGGGCTACGATGTGGACTTCAAGACCTCTCTGGCAAAGCTGGAGAAGGACTCCACTGGCCGCATCACCGGCATCATCGCCCAGAGCACCGAGGATGACCACTTCATCCGCTACAACGCCAACAAGGGCGTGCTGCTGGCCTGCGGCGGCTTCCCCGGCAACCCCTACATGATGGAGCAGCTGGATCCCCTGGGCACCTCCGTCACCACCGCATGCTCCTACTCTCCCTCCGATAAGGGCTACGGCATCCGGGCTGCAATGTGGGCAGGTGCCAATCTGGACAAGGAAGCCGCTCCCATGCTGTTTGACCGCGGCATCGTGGCCCCCGGCGTGGATGGCGGCTATGTGGACAGCGATACTGCCTTTGGCGGCAAGGCTTTCCCTGGTACCATCCGTCAGTACAACCCCGGCACCCAGCCCTTCCTGAAGGTGAACCGCAACGGCGAGCGCTTTGCCAACGAGAGCAGCCCCTACAATGACATCGTCTACGCCGCTGCTCACCAGCCGGGCCGTGTCTACGCTCAGATCTGCGATGCCAACATTCTGGAGGACGCAAAGCGTTTCCACACCATCGGCTGCTCTGCCCAGACCCGTAACGGCGGTGAGAAGTACATTCAGGGTAAGATGGACGAGGCGATCGAGGCCGGTGCATTGTTCAAGTGCGATACGCTGGACGAGCTGGCTGACAAGATGGGCTTTACTGGTGCTGCCAAGGACACCTTCCTTGCCACCGTGGAGCGTTACAACGAGCTCTACGACAAGCAGAACGACGAGGACTTCGGCAAGCCCGCTTACCGCCTCAGCGCCATCCGCACCGCGCCCTTCTACGGCTGCTGGCTGGGTGCCTCTCTGCTGACCACTGAGCAGGGCATTGCCATCAACGAAAAGGGTCAGGCTCTGGACAACGATAACAAGTCCATGCCCGGCCTGTATATCACCGGCGATATGTCCGGCAGCTTCTTTGCCAACAACTATCCCTGCCTGATGGCTGGTGTTGCCATGGGCCGCACCCTGACCTTCGCCATGAAGGCCGTCAAGCAGATGGCCGGTCTGGAATGATGTCACTCCCCGGAAAATGAACTGAAAACTGCATAAAAATGCAGCGCCGCTGAAGCCCTGAAAAGCTTCGGCGGCGCTGTTTTACGCTTCCCTCTATACACAAAAAATGTCAGGCAGTCCTCAGCACACGGCGCGGCGGGGAGCGGCCAGAGGCTCGATCACCGGCGGGTGCATCCCTTCCCGGTAGTCCAGATCCCCCTGATCCATGCCGCGGAGCAGTACCTCGGCGGTGGCAATGTTGGTGGCAATGGGTACGCTGTGCATATCGCACAGGCGGAGCAGATTCTGCTCGTTGGAGCTGCCGCTGTCGGCCCGGAGCGGGTCGCGGAAGAACAGCACCAGATCCACTTCATCGCAGGCAACACGGGCGGTGATCTGCTGAATGCCGCCCAGCTTTCCGGAGAGGTAACAGTGAACTGGCAAGCCGGTGGCCTGGTTCAACATCCGGCCGGTGGTACCGGTGGCGATGACAGTGTTCCGGGACAGGATACCACTGTAGGCGGTGCAGAACTGAAGTGCAAGTTCTTTGCGGGAATCATGTGCAAGAATGGCAATTGTCATAATTCGCTCTCTCCTTTGTACTAGTGTCGTCATGCGGACAGCTGTCTGAAATGGATTGCAGTTGTGAGAAGAACAGTTCCGGGCACATTTCAAAACGCCCCGCTGAATTTGTTCCCACACTTTCCAATATAGTTTTACCGCGGCGAAATATGGCTTGTCAAGGGGAAAATGAGAATTTTTGCCCTAATTTCGGCTAAAAGTATGACTTTGTTTTTGTACAGAATGGAGAAATGAAAAATACATCGTGATACGAACGGAAAAATAATTTTCAAAATTTTGGGATGAAAGTGTTTCCGTAACAAAAACAGTCCATCCCTGCAAAACAAAAATACAGGCCGCTGTCCTTCCACAGCGGTCTGTAAGAGAAAAACGGAAAATAGCTTTCACATTTGAACGGTTCAGCGGATCTGGCCGCTGCCGTGGATGATGTACTTGTAGCTGCACAGCTCTTCCAGCCCCATGGGGCCACGGGCGTGGAGCTTCTGGGTGGAAATGCCCATCTCGCACCCCAGCCCGAACTCCCCGCCATCCGTGAAGCGGGTGGAGCAGTTGACGTAGACTGCCGCACTGTCCACCGCCGCCGTAAAGAGGGCGGCATGGGCCTCGTCCCGGGTCAGGATGGCTTCGCTGTGGCCGGTGGAGTGCATGGCGATGTGGCCGACGGCCTCCTCCACGCTGTCCACGACCTTGACAGCCAGGATGTAGTCCAGGAACTCGGTGTCAAAATCCGCAGGGCCTGCAGGGGTGCCGGGGATGATGGCGGCGGCACGCGGGTCCAGCCGCAGCTCCACCGGGTGCAGTCCTTTTGCAGTGCGGTCAGGGCCCAGCCGCCGGGCCAGCTTGGGCAGGAACTCTGCCGCAATGTCACGGTGCACCAGGCACACCTCCTCCGCGTTGCAGACGCTGGGGCGGCTGGCCTTGGCGTTTTCGATGATGTCCAGTGCCTTATCCTGCTCGGCAGAAGCATCCACGAAGATGTGGCAGATGCCGGTGCCGGTCTGGATGCAGGGGACTTTTGCGTTTTCCACGCAGGCGCGGATGAGCCGGCCCCGCCGCGCGGGATGAGCAGATCCACATAGCCCACCGCCGTCATCAGCGTTGGCCGAGGCGTGGGTGGTGTCCTCGATCAGGCAGACCGCTGTTTCGGGCAGGCCGTTTGTCCGCAGACCCTCCCGCAGAGCCGCTACAATGGCGTTGGCACTGCGCCATGCCTCCCTGCCGCACCGCAGGATGCAGGCATTGCCGCTCTTGATGGCAAGGGCGGCGGCATCGCTGGTCACGTTGGGGCGGCTCTCGTAGATGATGGCGATCACGCCCATGGGCACGGCGGTCTTTTCAATGACCAGCGTTGGGGCGCTCTACCCGGCGCAGAACTCTGCCCACCGGGTCGGGCAGGTCAGCCACTTCCCGGATGCCCTTTGCCATGGCGCTGATGCGTTCCGGTGTCAGGGCCAGCCGGTCCAGCATGACCTCCGAGATGTGCCCCCTGGCTGCTTCCAAATCGGCGGCATTGGCTCCAGAATGGCCTGCTGGCGGGCAGGGGAGCAGAGCGCCTCTGCCATGCCCAGCAGGGCGGCGCGGCGCACCTCGCCCGAGGAAAGGCCCAGCGCGCTTCTGGCCGCGCGGGCGGCTTCCAGGATCTCCTGTGTCGTCATGGGTCAGCCCTCCGTTCTGCCCGCAAAGCGGGTGCCTGCGGGTCTGCCGTCTGCAATGTCGTAGAGCAGCTCCGGGTGGGAACCGTTGGCGATCACCATGTCCGCGCCCTCTGCCGTTACCATCTGGGCGGCACGGAGCTTGGTGGACATGCCGCCGGTGCCCAATGCGGAGCCTGCCCCATCTGCCAGCGCCAGCACCTCCGGAGTGATGCGCTCTACCACCGGGATGAGCTTTGCGTCCGGGTGGGTGTGGGGGTTGGCGGTGTACAGGCCGTCGATGTCGCTCAACAGCACCAGCAGATCGGCATGGATGCAGCAGGTGACGATGGCGGCCAGCGTGTCATTGTCGCCGATGGAGGTGATCTCGTCGGTGGCAACGGTGTCGTTCTCGTTGATGATGGGCAGTGCACCCAGCTCCAGCAGTCGGGTCAGGGTGTTCTGGAAATTCATCCGCCGTCCCTCGTGCTCCACATCCACGCCGGTGAGCAGGATCTGCGCCACGTTGTGGTTGTAGGCGGTGAACAGGCGGTCGTAGGTGTACATCAGCTCACATTGGCCCACAGCGGCGCAGGCCTGCTTGGTGGCCATATCACCGGGGCGGGAGGCAGGGACAGCTTGCCCACTCCCATGCCGATGGCACCGGACGAGACGAGGATGACCTCGTGCCCTGCGTTCTTCAGGTCGCTCAGCACCTTGACCAGATCCTCCGTGTGGCGGATGTTCAGCCGCCCGGTGGAGTGTGCCAGCGTGGAGGTGCCCACTTTGACGACGATGCGCATAAACTTAACCCTTTCCCATTTCCTTTGTCTTGTCGTAGGCGGCAATCACCGCATCGGTCACCGCGCCGCGGAAGCCGTGCTCTTCCAGCACGCGCACGCCCTGAATGGTGCTGCCGCCGGGGCTGCACACCGCGTCCTTGAGCTCACCGGGGTGTTTTCCGCTTTCCAGCACCAGCTTGGCGCTGCCCAATACCATCTGGGCAGCATATTCCTGCGCCTTGGCCCGGGGCAGGCCGCAGGCCACGCCGCCGTCGGCCAGCGCTTCAATGACTGGTACACCCAGGCCGGGCCGCAGCCGGAAACGCTGCTTGCCGCGTCGATCAGGGCCTCGGGCACAGCGTCCAGCCGCCCGGCGGGTGCCATCAGCTTCAGAAACTCCTGCTCCTCCTCCGCTGTCACATTGGCGGAGCAATATTGGATCATACCTGCCCCCACCGAAGCCGGGGTGTTGGGCATGATGCGAATCACGGGGTAATCTTCCCCCGCCATCTCCTGGATGCGCGCGATGGAAAGCCCTGCCGCCATGCTGCAAAGGATAAAGCGGCTCGGACGCTCGTTCAGGGTGAACTTAAGCGGAGCCAGCAGAGCCTCCATCATCTGGGGCTTGACCGCCAGAAAGATCAGGTCGGAGCGGCCCGCCACCTCGGCGTTCGTGGTGGTGTTGCAGCCCAGCTCTGCGGCCAGCGCCTCTGCCTTGGCGGCAGTGCGGTTGGCAAGATAAACGTTCTGTGGGTCGGCAGCCTTGCAGACGGCCCGCGCAATGGCACCGCCCATGTTCCCACAGCCTAAAAATCCGATGGTCTTGATCATACTTACTTTCCCTTCCTTTCTCACTCAGAAAGAAATAAATGGAACGCACATTCGTTCCACTCCATCCATTGTAAGCATCCGGAGCCAGAAAATCAAGAGGAAACCTCCCGGAAACCCGGCAAAAAGGCGGAGGGACGGCTGCAAAATGGAGAAGAACGTGAAAAAAATATCAAAATGAGAGATTTTGAACTTGCAAAACGGGGGGCATTTGCGTTATAGTATAAAGGAAGTATTCTTACTTCTCTGGCCCTATAGGACGGCCACCACGGTCGGCGGCACAGTGTGTGCCGCTGGGAAAGGATGGATCTCGTGTCGCAAACTACAAAAAGGGCGCTGGAGGCATCGCTGAAAAAGCTGCTGCTTCAAAAGCCGCTGAATAAGATCACCATCAATGATATCACCGAGGACTGCGGCGTGAACCGTATGACCTTCTACTACCACTTCAAGGACATCTACGACCTCGTGGATTGGATCATGGTCGAGGATGCCGCCAAGGCGCTGGAGGCAGACAGAGCTTTGAGAACTGGACAGATGCCTTTCTGGACATCCTGCGTCAGGTGCAGGATAACAAGGTGCTGGTGATGAACGTCTACCGCTCTGTGAGCCGTGAGCAGGTGGAACAGTACTTATATAAACTGCTGGACCCCATGCTGCGGGACTTTGTGGATCGCAGTGCGCAGGGCTTTACCGTGCAGGATGCCGACAAACAGTTCGTCGTGGATTTTTATAAATACGCATTGGTTGGCATGGCACTGGAATGGATCCGCAGGGACATGAAGGAGGACCCCGTCCGGATGACCGAGCGGCTGAATGTTCTGCTTCATGGCGATCTTGAGCGGGCGCTCCGCCGCTTCCGCACCGACCGCAGCCCCGCAGATCTTGACGACTGACAATGTTTTATCAATCCGGGCACCGTGATGGGTTTTCCATCACGGTGCTTTTTCTGTTTATGGCTTTCCGTTTGACAAAATGTTACAGTGTGGTCAGCGCAAAATGAAAGGTGAAAACCTGGAAACCACAGCAAACGGAGGGAATAAAATGTATTATTCCAGCGGGAACTATGAGGCCTTTGCGCGCCCGAAAAAGCCTGCGGGAGTGGATCGGAAATCGGCCTATCTCGTGGGCACCGGTCTGGCGGCGCTGACAGCTGCCTGCTACCTGGTCCGTGACGGTCAGATGAAAGGGGAACATATCCATCTCTTTGAAAAGGGAGCCATCCCCGGAGGTGCCTGTGATGGCTGCCAGTACCCCGGCATCGGTTATGTGATGCGGGGCGGCCGGGAGATGGATGACCATTTCGAAGTCATGTGGGATCTGTTCCGCTCCATCCCGTCGCTTGAGACCGAGGGCGCAAGCGTGCTGGATGAGTACTACTGGCTGAACAAGACAGACCCCAACTACTCGCTCTGCCGCGCCACGGAAAACCGGGGGCAGAACGCCCACACCGATGGGAAGTTCGGCCTTTCGGATCAGGGCTGCATGGAACTCATCAAGCTCTTTTTTACCCCGGATGAGCAGCTCTATGATAAGCGCATCACCGATGTCTTTGACGCGGAGGTGTTCTCTTCCAACTTCTGGCTTTACTGGCGCACCATGTTCGCCTTTGAGAACTGGCACAGCGCACTGGAAATGAAGCTCTATCTGAAGCGCTACATCCACCATGTGGGCGGTCTGCCTGATCTGCGGGCACTGCGCTTTACCCGGTATAACCAGTACGAGAGCATGATCCTGCCCATGATCCGCTATCTGGAAGGGCACGGCGTGCGCTTCCACTACAATACCAAGGTCACCAATATTGAGTTTGAGCTGACCGGGGGCAAAAAGCAGGCCAGGACCATCTGCCTGCTGGTGGACGATGAAGCGGAACGGGTGGACCTGACCGAGAATGATCTGGTGTTCATCACCAACGGCGGCTGCGTGGAAAGCACCTCCATCGGCTCCCAGGATCAGCCTGCAGTGTTCAACCCCACGCTCCGGCCCGGCAACGGCTGGGATCTGTGGAAGAAGATCGCCGCGCAGGATGAGGCCTTTGGCCGCCCGGAAAAGTTCTGCTCCGATCCGGAACAGACCAACTGGATGAGCGCCACGGTCACCACGCTGGACGAACGCATCGTGCCCTACATCCAGAACATCTGCCAGCGTGACCCGTTCAGCGGCAGGACTGTCACGGGCGGCATCGTCACGGCGCGGGATTCCGGCTGGCTGCTCAGCTGGACGTTCAACCGTCAGCCCCAGTTCCGGGATCAGCCCAAGAGCAGCTCGTGGGCTGGATCTACGGCCTGTTCAGCAACACGCCCGGCGACTACATCAAGAAGCCCATGCGGGATTGCACCGGCAAGGAGATCTGCATGGAGTGGCTGTATCATCTGGGGGTCCCCGAAAACCAGATCGAGGATCTGGCGGAGCACAGTGCCAACACCGTGCCTGTGATGATGCCCTATATCACAGCCTTCTTCATGCCCCGCACCGCAGGCGACCGCCCGGCGGTGGTGCCGGAGGCGCGGTGAACTTTGCGTTCATCGGCCAGTTTGCCGAGACGAAGCGAGATACCATCTTCACCACCGAGTATTCCATGCGCACCGGCATGGAGCCGTGTATACTCTGCTGGATATCGACCGGGCCGTGCCGGAGGTCTGGGGCAGCACCTAC
>ENA-OQIO01000472-OQIO01000472.1-human-gut-metagenome-genome-assembly--contig:-NODE-472-length-21895-cov-1.613607_pt1 | contig 21895 bp, 27 predicted proteins | sample MGYA00242573_ERZ504737 | MGnify/ENA primary metagenome ERZ504737 (study PRJEB26092, sample SAMD00036203) | human gut metagenome | host: Homo sapiens | study: EMG produced TPA metagenomics assembly of...
CCGAAGGGACGTCGTTCCGGTAGCCGATGTACAGTCCGGCGAAAGAGCCGAGGACGGCGATCAGCGTGGAGACGGGGAGCATGCGGCCGAAAGACTGGGTCAGCTGGTTCGCGACGACGGCCGGTATGGTCAGCAGCGAGATCAGCAGCACGATGCCCATGATGCGGATCGAGAGTACGATCGTGACGGCGATGAGTGCCGACATGGTATAGGAGATCAGCCGGGTCGGGATTCCCTGGCTGCGGGCGAAGTCGCGGTCGAAGGCGACGTACATGACCGGACGCAGCCAGAGGAGCGTGCCGACAGTTACCACGAGCGTCAGAACGGCGAGCGCCTGGACATCGGTGCGGGTGACCGTTACGATGCTGCCGAACAGGAAATTCGAGAGGTCGCCCGAGGTGTAGCCCGGGCGCAGGCTCATGAACAGTACGCCGATGGCCATACCCACCGACCAGATGATGCCGATGGCCGAATCCTCTCGGATACGGCCCCGGTCGTTGGCCCATTCGATCCCCAGCGCCGAGAGGACGGCGAAGACCATCGCGCCCAGAATCGGATTGATTCCGAGGTAGAAAGCGATGCCCAGTCCGCCGAACGAGGAGTGCGTGATGCCGCCGCTGAGGAAGACCAGCCGCCGGCAGACGACGTAAGTGCCGATAATTCCGCACGTAATGCCCGACAGGATGCACGCCCAAAAAGCGTGATTGAGGTAGCTGTATCGGACAAGGTCGTTGAAAAACTCCATGGTGCGGTAATCATTAGTTTGCAAATTTACGGATTTTTTACAAAAAATAGAACCGGGAGCCGTTTTATATCGCAGCAACCGTATTTTGTTTCGTCCGATTTGCGGGGCCCGTGCCTTGGTTTCCGCAGAGAGCGGTATCGGTCGGAAGACAGGTGGCGCATACACCGGAATTCGTATGCTTTCTTGTGGAAGACATTAAAAAAGCGAATATTCGATGCGTCATATCATTATTTTTTTCGTATATTCGAATACGAATGCCTGTTCAGATGTGTTCTTCGGCATTCGCAAAACCAATCTTTAATCTCTTAAATTTTTACATTTATGCGTACATCTTTATTTCTCGGTTTGACCGGATTGGCATTGCTGGCAGCGTGCGGACTGTCGGGGTGCAGTGATGACGGTGTCGAAAACAAAGACCCTCTACTTCCCCCCCCCACGGTTGATGTCAGCGTAGATGAAGTAAATCGTACAACGGCTTCATTTACAATCAATACGAATAATGCCTCCGACTATGCCTATGCCGTATTGCCGGCCACAGAAACGATCGCCGATGCGGAGGCGCTCTTCGAAAGAGGACCTGTCCGTTATTTCGAAGGGGAGAAAACAGTAAAGGTCGATCTGAACGATCTTGCCGGCGACACGGAATACAATCTTTATGTTGCGGTACGCAACATCAATCCTTTCGTTTACAGCGATCTCGCTTCCGAGGTGATCGACACGCATGTTCCCTATACCGAGATGATTACGCTCGAAAGTGTCGGACTTACCTCTTTCTCCTACCATATCATGAAGCCCGAAGGGGTGACCAGGTATAAGCACATCTGTGTCTCGAAGTCCGACTACGATTACATCGTAAGTTTAATCGGAGGAAGCCTGCATTCGTATGTAAGTGCTTTCGGTGCGGAAGCGACCGAGGATCAAACCTATAATTTCGATACCACTTTCTTCGATATCGTCGATTTTCGTCAGGATATCTATTCCGACATGGAGTTTATCATCATTGCCGGTGAAGTGGACGAGAATGGCCAGGTCGCAGAGTCGGCTGTGAAGTCGCTCCTCTTCAAAACCAAGAAGGCCGGTGTCGCGCCTTACGACTTCGAGGTTTCCGTGGGTAACATCGGTTCGATGACGGCCGATATTGCCATCGAGCCGGAGGAGGGAATCGAGCGTTTCCGCTATTTGGTTGCTTCTCGGGCAGATTTCGATTATACCGCTTTCGAGGGAGAGGCTTCCGTGCGTCGCATGATCATCGGCCACTGGGACGATCTTACGAACGAGAGTACGAAAGCTATCACCGTCAATGCGACGGGACTCAAACCCAATACCGAATATCAGGTGGGTATCGTGGGCTTCGACAAGGAGTTGCGCGAAAAGGTTCTGCTTTACGACTTCACGACGGGAGAGCTACAGGCCCCAAACCGACTTTGGCCGTCGAAACACAGACTGTCGAAACTCCGTGGAACAAGGCCGCTTTCAAGGTCAATGCGACTTATGCGGTAGCGATGACGGCCGGTGTTTTCCCGAAGGGCTCCATCGACGAAGTGCTCGGCCGCCCCGGTAATGAGAATCTTACGGCCGGCGATGTCATTTACAACAACGGTACGCAGCTTACCGAACAGGAGGTGGCTGCGGCTATGAGCGAAGAGGGACTTGTCATCGAGAGTGGAGAGCTGCTGCCCAATACCGAGTACGAGTTCGGCGTTTATGCGGCCAACGCAGAAGGTGTGGGCGTTTCCGAAATAGTGGAGTTCACCACCCTTTTACCGCCGCAGCAAGGCGGGGAGCTGCGTGCGAAGCTGCCCGGCAAATACACTGCGACGACCAAAGACAGCAACGGTGATCCGGTCACTTTCTCCGTTACCATGCTACGGGTGTGAACGAAGCTACCGAGAAAGCCTATTCCGATCTGAACCGTCTGGTCGTTCTGCTTCGCGCCGTGCGGAGTGGATTATGCCAGCCCCGAAGAGCCTGCTCGCCAACGGCTGGGCAGCGACCGAAGAGGAGCCAATGCGAATTACGGGCCGAAGTGGTTCATCGAGTTCAACAGCGACGAGACGATTTCGACGAGTCTGCCTGTGAACGACGAACTGGATTACACGATGTTGAATTTCGATGGTAAGCAATACTATTTCCACGCTTTCGCCAAACGTCCGACTAGCGACCGCTATACGGATGCGGTACGCAGCTTCCCTGTCGAGGTGTCGGATGATCTGACTGTGACGATCAAGAAGTTGGTCGAAGAAACCGATTACGGTACCTTTACCTACTATCCCGGTGTGTTGTCGGGTACGAGTCAGTGGTGGGGCGACATGGTGTTCGCAGCGTCGGAAGAGATCGTGCTGAAGCGCGATGCCGATCAGGGGCCCGAGCCTGCTGCCGTGAAGAGCGTGCGACATCTCTCCATGCCCGAGCGCGTGACCGTAAACCTCGGAGCGTCACCTGCAGTGGACAACCGTCGAGCTGTGGCTGAACGATTGATGCGTTAATCCTAAAAAACTTGTGTTATGAAGAATTTATTCGGATGGATGCTGGTCGTACTGCTGGTGCTGACGGCCGGCGTGTCGTGCAGCGACGATGAAGAGCTTCTTGCGGGCAATGGAATCGCCGATGCAGCCTGGAGTGCCGAAAACCAGGTCGAGATCGAAGGCGGGGTGCTTAATTACACGTTTGCCGCCGCAGGCGATTGGACTGCCCGGAGTTCGGCTGACTGGTGCGAAGTGCAAACCGGTTCGGGTATGGCGGGCGAATCGTTGCTGCGTCTGAAAGTTGCCAAAAATACCCGGCCGAAGCTCGTTCCGCGACGATTACCGTCAGTGTGTGGGGATATGCTTCGCCGGTTTCGTTCGTGGTGAAGCAGGGCAAAGGATTAATTGAGCAGGGGGACGGAAAATACCGCAGCGTGAACGAATGGGTTGCCGAGTACATGAAGAGCCGTTATCTCTGGAATCGTGCCATCGAGAATGTTTCGCTCGATTACAGTCTTTGTTATGACTTCTTTTTCTTCTCGATTCTCGACGGTGTAGCCGCTCAGGACGAGGTGAACCGCGAAGACGGTCATTGGCAGGGGCAGAAACGTATGTATTACTATTCGCGTTTGGAAAGCGATGCGCCTCTGTCGCGTACTCCCGGCGAGGCGTATGTCGGTTCGGGTATCTATCTGTTGGATGCGACCCGACTCGGGGACGATTATATCGGAATTGTGGTCATGGTCGTCATCCCCGGAACGCGGCTGCGGAAGCCGGTCTCGTGCGCGGCGACTTCATCACGGCGGTCAATGGCGAGGAGGTGACCGAAAGCAACTATCAGAGTTTGGGCCAGGCCGTGTACGACGGTGCGGTCGATGTTACGGTGAACAGTGTCACGTGGACCGACAACGGGACTACTCCTGTGCTTACCCCGAAAGAATGTGCAACTCGGAAGTGCGACCTTCACCAGTCCGGCTATCTATATGGATAAAGTGGTCGAAATCGAAGAGTCGGACAAGAAGGCCGGTTATCTGCTCTATATGGGCTTCGATGTCGATTACGATGAGGAGTTGATAGCCGCTTTCGACCGTTTCCGTGCACAGAATGTCACCGACTGATCCTCGATCTGCGTTACAACAACGGTGGCGATGTGCTTTCGAGTACTGTGCTCGGTACGCTTATCGCAGGTGAGGCGTACAAGGGACAGCTCTATGCTCATATGACGTTCAACGAGGACCGCACGGAGGCCGGAGAGAGTGGCGACTACAAGATCGGCGTCAAGGAGACGTTCGAAAGCGTGTACGAACCGATCGAAAGAGCCTTGCAACATGCTTTGGGCTTGAAGAAAATCTATGTCCTGGTGAGCGAAACGACTGCTTCGGCGAGCGAAATGGTCATCAACGGTCTGCGCGGCCTTGATATTGAGGTCAATCTTATCGGGATGCCACTAACGGTAAGAACGTAGGTATGGAAGGTGTGGTCCGCTCGTTTCACAATTACGATTTCCTGCTTTTCCCCGTTTCGTTCTATATTGAAAATGCCAAGGGCTTCCGGGATTACTCGGATGGCTTCACACCCGATGTCCAAATCGATGATTCGGCGATTTATCCGGGTGAATTCGGTACGATGATGGATCAGCTCGGATACCTTGCCCTGCAGTGGATCAAGACCGATAACAAACCGCAGTTGCCGTCCGCCATGCACACGCGCGGCAGTTGCCGGTCGATGAGATCTTTCGGCGATCTGTGGGAAAACCGGCCCGTACAGCCTGTGGGCGGAGCGTGATGCAACCCGTGAGAGAGGAATAGACCGCTCTGTTTTACGTATGCCGCAGGGGTGCCCGTTGCAGGGCGCCCCTGCTCTTTTATCCGGACGTGTGTGTGATTTTTGCCGATAAAATGGTCGGATTCGCATAGTTTTTCGTACTTTCGCTCAAATTTACAGCAGAAATATGCAGCGACGCAGAGTCAATTTTCACACCTTGGGCTGCAAGCTCAACTTTTCGGAGAGCTCTACCTCGCCCGTGAATTCGAAGCGGGCGGCTTCATCCGGGTCGGGGTTTCGGAAGCGGCGGATATTTCGGTCATCAACAGTTGCTCGGTGACCGAACATGCTGACAAGAAATGCCGCAACCTGATCCGTAAAATCCATCGGCGCAATCCGGCGGCGATCATTGTCGTCACCGGTTGCTACGCCCAGCTCAAACCGCAGGAAATCGCCTCGATCGAAGGGGTCGATCTGGTGCTGAGCAACAACGACAAGGGCGAACTTTTCAGGCGTGTAGCGGCTCTTGCGGGCAAGGGGCCCGCACAGTTCACCAGTTGCGACGCGGAGGAGCTGACCAATTTCTTCGCCGCCTTTTCGAGCGGCGACCGTACCCGCGCGTTCCTGAAAGTGCAGGACGGCTGCGACTATAAGTGCGCCTACTGTACGATCCACTATGCGCGGGGTGCCAGCCGCAATATGCCGATCGCCGACCTGGTGAAGGAAGCCGAACAAATCGCCGCTGCGGGACAGCGGGAGATCGTCATCACGGGGATCAATACGGGCGATTTCGGACGCACGACGGGTGAGCGGTTCATCGATCTGCTGCGGGCCCTGAACGAAGTCGAAGGCATCGAACGCTACCGTATATCTTCGATAGAGCCGAATCTTTTAACGGATGAGATAATAGCGTTTTGCGCTTCGTCACCTAAATTCCAGCATCACTTTCATATCCCGCTTCAGAGCGGTTCGGACAGCGTGCTTGCACGGATGCGCCGCCGCTATACGACCGAAAAATTCGCCGAGCGGATCGAGGCCGTGCGGCGCCTGATGCCGGACGCCTTTATCGGGATCGACGTGATCGTCGGTTTTCCCGGTGAGACGGAGTCCGATTTCCGTACGACCTACGAGTTCCTGGAGCGCCTTGCACCGGCCTATTTGCATATTTTCCCCTTCTCGGAGCGTCCCGGCACGCCGGCCGTCGATTTTCCGGACAAAGTGCAGCCTTCGGTGGCTACACGGCGCGTGGAGGAGCTGGAAGAGCTTTGCCGCCGACTGCACGGCGAATTCTGCGCCCGGGCCGAAGGTACGACGGACGAGGTGTTGTTCGAGAGCACGATGCGGGGCGGATGATGTTCGGCTATACGGGCAACTACCGCCGGGTCAAGGCCCCCTACGACCGGAGTCGGATCAACACGATTTGCCGGGTGCGGCTGGGGCGTATGGACGATGCGAACGATCTCGAAGGCGAAATCGTGGATAATTAGCGATTTCTTCGTATATTTGTATCAGGCGAAGGTTCGGGTGAATTTCGTTTCGGCATTCCGGCCGGATGCGGCCTTGCCTCCGGGCCGCATTGTATTTTGCGAAAATGGCCTGTATTTCGGGCGGGCGGCGGCTGGGCTTGCCGTACCGTCCGGTCGTTTTTTGTAAGAACGAGTTGCGGTGTAGTCTGCCGGATTCGGCATGGTTACGCCTTGAACTGTTTTTCGGAATACGGCTTGTAGCTCGGTAAGATTCAAACAAGTTTGCTTTTGCCCTTGCCTTGCATTATATTTGTTGCATCGCTCCGGATATGTTCGGGTGGGGGGACTGCCCTGCCGATACGGGCGGTTTGGGACGATTTTAACAGTTAAACGCGTATGACGGGAATTCGAAGAAGAATATCCATTGCTTTCTTGAGTATCGTCGGGTTGTTGTTCGCCTCGGGGATGATCTCTTTTTTCGAGCTGAGTCACTTGAGCTACGACACCGAGGAGATTTTGAAAGCCAACCAGCGGAATGTGGAGCTCGCCAAGGAGATGCTCGGCGCCGTGCATGATCAAAACGTGGCGATCGTGCATTTGGCGATCCTGCAAGATGCGAGTTACGATAGCCTGTGCCGCACGGGAATGCAGCGGTTGGAACATGCGGTGGCTACGGCCCAGAAAGGAGCGTTGGACCGCTCGGCGCTCGACTCCCTGACGGGTGCGACTACCGAGTTGCTGGTGCTGACCAAGATGTTTCTCGCGACCGAATCCCCGAAGGCAGGGGACGAGTCGGGAGAGGTGTGGTACAACGAATATTATGAAAAACAGTACGAAAAGGTCGTCACGGCGGTTCGGGACTATATGACTTCGACGCAGAGTTCGCTGGCTCCGCGGGCCGAGCAGCTCAAGAAAAACGCTTACCGGGCCGTTACTCCCGTGCTGATATCGCTGGTGGTGATGATCGCTACAGTGTTGATGCTCTTTTACTTTACGATGCTCTACTGTGTCAATCCGATCGTGGCGATGAACAAGGGGCTCGGACAGTATCTGACCTTCAGGATACCCTTTGCCGTGAAAGCCGAGTGTAAGGACGAAATCCTGGAACTCAAGGAAAAAATCGAGGCACTCGTCGCCATGCTGAAACAAAATAAAGCGTAGAGAGTCATGCGGGTCAATGTGATATTGCGATACGTGGGAATGATTATGCTGTTGTTGGCGTTCTTTATGTTCGTTTCGGCAGGGATCTCCTATGTCAACCACATGGATTCCGCGTTTTACCCGTTGCTGCTCTCGGCTCTGCTGACGGCGCTGTTGGGGGGCTTCCCGCTCATTTTCGTGGAAAAGCAGGATCGGATCACCAATAAGGAGGGGTTTTGCATCGTGGTCGGTTCATGGTTGCTCGCCTGCGTCGTCGGTATGTTTCCCTACCTGATCTGGGGCGGTGAGTTCAGCGTGATAAATGCTTGGTTCGAAACTGTTTCGGGCTTTACGACCACAGGATCTTCGATTTGCAAATGTCGAGGCGCTGCCCCGGGGATTGCAGTTCTGGCGGATGTCCTCGACCTGGGTCGGAGGTATGGGCGTGGTGATGTTCGCGCTGGTGATCCTGCCTGCACTGGTACCAGCAAAATGATGCTTTCGAGTGTCGAGATGTCCACCCTGGCCCGGGACAATTATCGTTACAGGGCTCAGATGGTGGTTCAGATCTTGTTGTTCGTCTATGTCGGACTTACGATATTTTTCACTTTCATGCTGAAATTCGCCGGAATGAACTGGTTCGATGCCGTATGTCATTCGATGTCGGCCTGTGCGACCAGCGGGTTCGGAACCAAAAATACCAGTGTCGCCTTTTACGACAGTGCGATGATCGACATGGTACTCATCTTCGCGATGGGTATTTCAGGCATCCATTTCGGTTTGATCTATGCGACCGTTACCGGTAAGCGCAACAATATTTTCCGTAGCGAAGTCACTTTGTTTTATCTCGGAATGTTGATTCTGGGAAGCCTGCTGATCGCCCTGAGTTTATATATCGCCGATATTTATCCTACGTTCAGGTCATCGCTGCGTTTCGCGTCGTTCCAGTTTGTTTCCGTGACATCGACTTCCGGCTTCGCTACGGCCGATTCCAGCCTGTGGACTCCGTTCGCAATTATTTTGCTGATACTGGGCTCGTTGATCTGCGCTTGTGCGGGTTCCACCTCGGGTGGTATGAAGGCCAATCGAGCATTGATGGCTCTGAAGATGCTTTACATCCGGGTGAAGCAGCAGCAGCATCCGAATGCCGTCATCCGGCTCAAGATGGACGGTGTGATTCAGGAAGCGGGCGTGCTGCATACGGTGTCGCTTTTCATCGTGGCTACCTGCTTCTCATTCTCATCGGAACGATTCTCTGTACGCTTTTCGGCGTAGATCTGATGACCAGTTTTTCGGGGTGCGTGGCTTCTATCGGCAATGTAGGTCCGGGATTTGGAGGGGTTAATTCGATGGCCAACTACGGTGATTTGCCGGCGATCGTGAAATTTATCTTCACGGCGCTTATGTTGTTGGGACGTCTGGAGATATTCGGATTGTTGCAATTCTTGTTAATCAGATGGTGGAAATGATGTGGCATAAGTTATTGATCGGTTTATTTTTGACCTTCTCGGTCGTTATCGTGCGAGGAGCTTCCGACCCGGCGGGGCCCGGTATTCCTGCCCTGCAGTCGAATTCGGAATACGTTGCGCTTCGGGATCAGGACAGTCGGTTGCAGGTCCGGATCGACGAGATGCAGACCCGGATTGCAGGACTGCGTGCGATGCTGCGGGAAAATCCGGCCGCACAGGAGACTTACGGCGCTCAGATTCTCTCGCTCGAAAGCGAAATGCTCTCTGCCCAGGGACTCCGTACGCAGGTCGCGGCCCGGATCAACGCCATCGAGCAGGCTTGGCTGACCGAACATCCCGATTATGTTCCGGCGGCCGAAACGGAAAAATCTCTTATCACGCAGACTCCCGAATCGCAGCAGAGTCGGAATCTCGTGTTCAACGGTTATTTCCGTGAGAATCTTCCGGCACGTGATTACGAGGCTCTGCTCCGGGCGCAGCGCATGGAGCGGAGGTGGCCGGATGTGCCGGGCGCTGCTGGAGAACTACCGGCAGCAGACTCTTTTGAAGCAGCAGTACGATACCGTTCGTACGGAGCAGGCGGCTGTCGATCTTTTCGGTCGTTACCGCACGGTAGCCAACCTGGGCCGGGTTTTGCGGGATTCGCTGACGGCCGTATGGGGATATGTGTATGATAACAAGAGCTATGCTTACGATTATATCCTGGATAAGTTGAATTGCAGGGACCAGCAGGCACGTCAGCAGAAGGCGTTGGACGATGTGCGGCGGCAGATGTCTGCGGCCCAGGCCGAAGGGCTTGTCGATGCGCTCCCCGATTATTATATCCGGAAATGCTATTTGACGGATTATGAGCGGGAAATCGCCCGGCTGCTGGGGTTGGGACTTGCATCCGATTCCTTGAAGCGGGTGGCTTTACAGCTTCAGACGATAGATTTTCGTCTTCCGAAGCCGGAGATTACGGAGCGCTATTTCCTCGATTACGAACCGGTCGAATTTGTTGCGGGGCGCTATACGTATAAAAAGCCGATTCCGGACTGTCCTGTCTATGAACACGGAGTGATCTACCGAATCCTGCTCGGGGAGTATAAGTACAAACAGAATATCTCCATTTTCCGTAATGCTTCTCCGCTCTATGTATTGAAGACCGACGCGGGGCGTTACCGCTATTTCGCGGGAGGTTTCGCGACCAAGGCCGAAGCCGTCGATGCACAGGAGTTGCTGCGGACGAAAGGATTCCGCCGTCCGGAACTGGCCGTGTGGTACGACGGGGAATATACCAATCTGACACGGACCCTGAGCTGAAATGGCCGTTTTCCGGGTGGAGATCTCCAGTGAGCAGAATCTGTCGGATGCCGTGAAGCAGGCGATCGCGCAGGCCGCTCCCGGCTGCGACCTGTCCCGCGTGGGGGCGGATCTTTTCGTCGTCGGACAGTTCGACAACAAGGCTGTCGCGGATCAGGCGGCTGCCGCGATTCGCGCCGCCGATCCTCAATTATCGGTAAAAGTGACGGAAATTGCTGAATAATCGAATTTTTTGCGTATCTTCACCCAAAAGAATGTAGGTCCGTATTCGGACGTATATCGGTGCATCGGGTGGAAATTCGGCCTGCGAACCGGTTACTCCGATCTTTTTTGGTAATTTTTAATGCTGTGAATATGTTTTTTATCGTTCTGCTGGTCTTTTTCGGGTTACTGTTTTTGGTGGCGGAGCTCGTCCTGCTGCCGGGCGTATCGATCGGGGCGATTCTCGCGTTGGTCAGCTACGGCGGTGCCATTTATATCGCTTTCCGGGATTACGGTCCTCTGGCGGGCGGAATCGTCGTCGCCGTCGTTCTGATCCTTTCGTTCGCGGCGACTGTCGTTTCGCTGCGATCCAAAACCTGGCGCCGTTTCTCTTTGAAACAGAAGGTCGATTCCTCTGTGATGCCCGAACCGGTGCAGCAGAGTGTCCGTGTCGGAGATACGGGAATGACCGTTTCGCGCCTGGCCCCGATGGGCAAAGTGGAGATCGGCGGTAAGATTTACGAAGCCAAGTCCATGGACAGTTACATAGATCCCCGCCGGGAGGTAGAAGTCGTCGGCTTCGAAAATTTCAATATAATCGTACGCAAACACATTAAATAGATAAAAGATGGAAATCGGTATCATTGCATTAATCGTCTTCGTTTCGCTTTTTGCGATTTGGCTTATTTTTTACTTCATTCCCGTAGGCTTGTGGTTTTCGGCACTGGTGTCGGGCGTGCGGATCAGTTTGTTGCAGTTGATCCTGATGCGCTGGCGCAAGGTGCCGCCCTCGACGATCGTATCGTCGATGATCGAGAGTACGAAGGCCGGTCTGGAACTCAATCCCAACGAGCTCGAAGCCCACTATCTGGCCGGAGCAACGTGACCAATGTGGTGCATGCGCTGGTGTCGGCCCAGAAAGCCAATATTATGCTCGATTTCAAGATGGCTACGGCGATCGATCTGGCGGGCCGCGACGTATTCGAAGCGGTACAGATGTCGGTCAATCCCAAAGTCATCAATACTCCGCCGGTAGCTGCAGTGGCCAAGGACGGTATTCAGCTGATCGCCAAGGCGCGCGTTACGGTGCGGGCCAATATCAAGCAGTTGGTCGGCGGTGCCGGTGAGGAAACGGTTCTGGCACGTGTCGGCGAAGGTATCGTTTCGTCGATCGGCTCGGCACAGTCGCACAAGATCGTGCTGGAGAATCCCGATTCGATCTCCCGCGTGGTGCTGGAGAAGGGATTGGATGCGGGAACGGCGTTCGAAATTCTTTCGATCGACATCGCCGATATAGACGTAGGTAAGAACATCGGCGCACAGTTGCAGATGGACCAGGCCGAAGCGGACAAGAACATCGCCCAGGCCAAGGCCGAGGAGCGTCGTGCTATGGCCGTAGCTCTCGAACAGGAGAACAAGGCCAAGGCGCAGGATGCCCGCGCAAGGTGATTCTGGCCGAAGCCGAAGTGCCGCTGGCTATGGCCGAAGCGTTCCGCAGCGGAAATCTGGGCGTGATGGATTACTATAAGATGAAGAACATCATGGCGGATACTACGATGCGCGAAACGATCGCCAAACCCGATAAGAAATAGGACGACGAATCGTTGTTCGCATGAAAAACCCCGTTGAAATCTCAACGGGGTTTCTTTTATCGATATGGGCGGGAATCTATCGGAGCGTATTGTAGAATGGAGCGTCCCGTTTCGGGGCCGAAGTATATCGAGCCAAGCCGTACAGCGTGCCGGTGGACTCTATTTTATTCAAATGGAACGGCAGGCCGGTCAGTGGGTTTCGATTTTGCACTGGCAACGCTTCGGGGGAGCGTTTCTCCGTCGGGGGTTCCCTCCAGCCGTCTTTCCATTTGACGGCGGCATGCGCACCGTCGCAATAGGGCTTGTTGCGGGAGTGTCCGCAGCGGCAGAGCACTACCCTGTTCCGAACTTCGAAGGTTCGGCCGTCTTCGCGTTGGATGCGGATCCCGCCGCGTACCCAGAGTCCTCCGCTGGCGCCGATCGCCGGGTCTCGATCAATCCCAGGCTGGGTTCGAAGATGAATTCGTAGGGTTTTCCCGTGCGGTTGTCCCAGGCGGTCAGGCGGGCGCTCGGACACATCGAAGCTTCGCGGACGGCCAGCTTGCTGGACTGCGAATCGCCGGATGCGGCCGTCAGGTCCCAGACACCCCCGTAAGGATGGCAGAAACGGGCGAAAACACAGTATTTTTCGTTGTCGTTCAATGTCACCCGCTGTCCCTCGGTGATCTCTACTTCGTCCGTAATCCGGTCTTCTCCGGAGGTGATCGCCGAATCCCATTCCCCCTTGAGGTGCGAGCCGTCGCAATAGGGTTTGCTGCGGGATAAACCGCAACGGCACAATGCCGTTGGTTCTTTTTCTGTCGAAAAATGCTGCCCTTCCTGAAAATACCAACTCTCGCCCTCGGAGTCGGGCATGATGAATTGCATGGCCAGCGGCGGGTTTCCGGTGACGAGGTACGGACCCTTTTCGGTGACGGTAATGGCTATTTGGTTCCCTTCGGAAGATGATTCGTGGGGCGATGCTGTCTTTTTTGCCATATCGGATGCGTATTTTTAAGTCGATTTGTTACGTTACCTTTGCAAGAATTGTTCCTAACGGAATTTCTGTTGTCGGAAGAATCGGAAATTAGCTGTTTTAGTAAAAATGTCGAGGTTAATTTTGCGAAAATAAGGCCATGTTCCGACAGGACCTGTTTGTTCTGTATGTGGTTTGTACTATCTTTGCCGAAGATGGGGTGCGGTTCGGCGATTTTTGCGTACAAGTCTGCACGATTACTCTCGCCTTTCCGTATCTTTGACATCATGGTCTTTAGATAGGATGCGCTTCGGAAAACCGGGACAGGTTCCCGTTTTCTCTCGGCTTTCCCTGTCTTTGGCTTCGTTTTGGATGCTTTGGCTTTGGTCAAACGCAAATAAAATTGCTTTTGCATTAGGCTTATTCGTATCTTTGACTTTGTCTTAGATACTTCGCCCCGGCAAAACGCGAATAAAATTTGCTTTTGCGCTCGGCTTATTCGTATCTTTGTAACGTTTAGCAAAATTGGATTTTGAACATGAAAAAACTTGTGTGCCGCTTTTTATGCTGGGAATCGTCCTGGCCGTTTCGATGAATCTCGTCGGTTGCAGCGACGACGACGGACCGGTGGGAACCCTCTATTTCCCTCGTGATGTTTGTATGGTCGATAAGCCCGGGGGAACGGCTTCGGTAGAATTTACGGCTGTGAATATCGTGAAGCTGAACATTACCGATACGCCTGAAGCTGGACGGTGACCGCCGATTTGCAGACGAGCCGGATGACCGTGACGGCCCCCGCAAGTGATGACTCCGATGCCGAAACGGGAGGAGTCCTGACGTTGGTCGGTTACGATACCGACGGAAAGGCCGTTTCCGCCGATTTGAGGGTCGGAATCGGGCGGACCGTCGATCTGACGGGGCAGACGGCTAACTGTTATATCGCCAACTATGCCAATGCCTACTATACTTTCGACGGTACCGTAAAGGGAAACGGCGAAAAGATTCCTACGGCTCGGGTAGAACTTATGTGGGGAAGCACGTCGCATATGATCGAGAACCTGACACTCGACGACGGTCGGGTTTCGTTCTTCGTCGCGGCGGATAAGAAAGGTGAGTTTATCGAAGGAAACGCATTGATCGCAGCTTTCGATGCCCAGGATAAGGTGGTTTGGAGTTGGCATGTGTGGGTTACGCAGTACGATCCTTCGGCGGAGTCGGTTACTTCGGCTGCCGGAGATGTTTTCATGACCCGTAATCTGGGTGCCGGAGCCGGCGGCAATGCCACGGAGGACGACATATATCTCTCCTACGGACTTTATTACCAGTGGGGACGTCCGACCCCGATGATCGGGCCGGCGTATTATAACTGTGCATTTGCGGAGGATCATAAGATGTATAATATCAACGGGCGTCTTACTTATCTTGACTATGTGGAATCCACCCCCGAAACGGCACGATGGAGTATGCCATAGCCTATCCGATGAGTTTTATTCTGGGAGTCGAGGAGTCCGGTTACGATTGGCTCTATTCCGACCATGACAACGAGTTGTGGGGGGCGGTCAAGACCGTTTACGATCCCTGTCCTAAGGATGGAAGGTTCCGGACAAGGATGTTTATGCCGATTTTATGATCGGCGACGATCATGACCAGGAGCAAACGGAGGCGTTGCGCGAGGCTTACGGCTGGAACCTGACCGACGGAACGATGACTTCATTTTTTTCTCGGAGGCGGGCGTCGCCTTATCTGACGGGGCTTATCCAGAATGTAAACAGCAATGCGGACGCGCAACCGTGGATCGGTTGTTATTGGACAAGCGGTTTGGGAACCGACGAATTGAGCGCTTCGGGCCTCTATTTTTCGCTCGATACGGACGATGCTGCTTCGAGTGAATTTGTTCCGGCACGGAACTATCAACGAGCCAATGGTTTGCAGGTTCGTTGCGTAAGGGAATAATATCTTTTTTCCGAATCAATATACCTTATTTTCGCCGGAGTTTCCGCTCCGGCGATTTTTTTTGGTATAACAGTTGTTCCTCTTTGGGGAAGATTTTTAATGTCTGCAAATATGAGAGTACAAACCGGTAAAGGAACCATTCCATGGATGACCGTGTTGGCGGTCTGGTCGGTATCGGCCGTCGTTTCGCTGCCCGGACTTGCCATCTCCCTATTCTCGGCGACTTGAACAAGGTCTTTCCGCATGCGACCGATCTGGAGATACAGATGCTTACTTCGTTGCCTTCGGTGTTGATTATTCCTTTTATGCTGCTGGCAGGCCGTTTGTCTGTAACCGGGAATAAGTTCAAGCTGCTTGTGGTCGGGCTTACGGTCTTTTTCCTGAGTGCTTCGCCTGTCTTTTCATTAACCAAATGTGGCTTCTGATTCTGGTAAGTTGTCTTACGGGTATCGGTGCCGGTATTATCATCCTTTATCGACGGGATATATCGTGGACTATTTTACGGGGGATTATCGTGTCCGGCAGTTGGGCTACAGTTCGTCGATCAATAATCTCACGCTGGTGTTGGCTACTATGCTGGCAAGTTATTTGGCTAATGTCGATTGGCATCTGCCTTCCTGGTATATACGTTGCCGGCGATTCCGTTGATTCTTTCGGTTTTCATTCGCAGGACTCCCGCTGCTCCGGAACCTGTCGGGAGCGATGAGCTGAAACACAAGAAGGTCGATTGGCCGAAGCTGGCTGCGGTCATGGGATTTTATTTTCTGGCGACTTTCCTGGGCATTGGCTATCACCTTCTACATTTCATTCCTGGTGGATCCGCACGGCAACCAAAATTCCTTCTCGGGGCTTTTGGTGTCCTTGTTTTTCCTGGCTATCATGTTGCCCGGCTTTTTCCTTTCCCCGATCATCCGGCGTCTGCGCGGCAGTGTCAATCTGGTTTCGTTGATTATGATCTGTGCGGGATTGCTCTTTATCGGACTCTTCAAGGCGCATTTCTGGTTGATTGCGGGATGCACTCTCGTGGGACTCGGATACGGCATTATTCAACCGATTATTTACGACAAGGCGGCTGCGGCGGCCCCACCGCAATTGGCGACATTGGCCCTTTCGGTCGTGATGTCGGTAAATTATCTGGCGATCGTTCTTTGTCCGTTCATTATCGACCTGTTGCGAAACATTCTGCACATGCAGGGAGAACGCTTCCCTTTCATCTTGAGTGCTGGTCTGGCTTTCGTTGCGGTCTTGCTGACCTGGCGGTACAGAAATAGCTATGCGTTCGGGTTGGATAAGTCTTATTACCGGCAATGAATAAAGAGGAGAGCCGCTTAAAAAGTGGCTCTCCTTCCTGTTGCCGACGTTTTTTCCTGGATCGTTGTTGCCGGGCGTTGCCGCTTTGCCGGAAACGTCCGGTCGTATTGTGCGCTGCGTCGGTCCGCGATCCTTCTTCGTGCCGGCTATTTCCCGGATGCGGGATTCTTTACGCAACGTACCGGCATGCCTGAGCGACAGTCTATGTCGATTATGTTTACCTGGTTGCTTTTCGAGAAGAGCAGGTATTGGTAGTTCAGATCCTCCGGAGTTATAGACCGAACTTTCGGTACTCGTACAGAGCAGGTAACCTTTGGAGAAATTCCCGGACATCAACGATCCGATGTATTTCCCGCTCGGGTCGCGTGTCCCGGCATAGGTGAAGAAGGAGCTGCCGAGCTCACTGTTCATGGCGATAAGCGACTCCAGATCCGCCCGGGTCGAAGGTGCCATCCTTCCGGACAAATGCCTTGCACGCCCTCGATATTGCGGAAGTTGTCCGCAGTAACAGGTTCCCCTACGGCCGTAGCCAGATCGTAGAGCAAACCTTGCCGTTGGATGTATTCCGTGTCGCTGGATGCGGTAAAGGAGGTCGTACACGGATACCAAATGCCGTTTTCTTCGGACGGGGATGAGGAAACGCGCTTGTCCTCGGGAATGTAGCGCAGGTTTTCCGCCATCCAGGTCGTACCGTTGCTGAGTTGCCGGATGCGATACTTGACGCCTGCGTACTCCAGCAGGTCGGAATCTTCCGGCAGGTCGTCTTCGACCGGAGCGATCGCTCCTCCGTCCTCCCAGCCTTTGACGGCGCCGCTGATGGAGGCGTGGATCTTATTCGTGTTGCTGATTACCGCCTCGATCGCATATTCCGCACCGGATTGCAGGTCGGTCGCCTGGAATGTTTTGGTGTGCCGGTTGCCGTCGGAAGTTTGGATTTCGAGTTCGAGTGCCGCCCGCTGCGGTACGAGAATGGCTTCATACCGTCCTGCGGTCACTGTTGGAAAGGGATAGATATCCGTTTCGCCGAAGAAGCATCGACCTGGACGCTTTTTGTCGAAAGATCGACGGTAGCCGTGCAGCGGATGCCCTTCAGGGTGACTTCCTGGATCGTATTGGCGGAGTTGTTCGTAATGTCGATCACGATTTGGTGAGCAGGTGGGTGAATACCATATTCACGGCCGTTTGGCTCGGTACGACGTCCGTCGCCGTCGCTGCCAGCAGGTCCGAGCTTCGTGATCGGCGCGAGCTTCTGGTCGGCACGAACGGTGAAGCTCGCCGGAGCTCCTTCCGCCAGGTAGGGATAGTAAGCCGTGAGATTCGATTTTTCACTCGAATCGTCGTACCAGAACAGGTCGTCCGAAACGAAGACCGTACCGTCGAAACGCAGAGGCGTATTTTCACAGTAGTTGGCACCGGATTTGACGATCGTGAGTCCGATGCGGTCCCCGGTGTCGAAATTGAGCTGTACACGGGAGATGCTCGGAGCGATTCGGATGCGGGATTGTACGGGGCCTTCGACAGAGTCGTTCTTGCTGCTGCATCCTGTCAGCAATGCGAGGCCGGATAGGATCAGGAAGAATTGTTTCATAGCGTTTTCGGGTTAATTGTTTTTTGTAAGAAGTATATACAAAAGTATAAAAAATAATATATTTAGTTCAATTTATGGAGCGATAAAGTCTGTTTTTGCGGTGAATTGGGTGCTTGTGATGCAATAAGCTCGTTCTTTTGCCGGCCTTGTCCGCAAAGGGAACGTCCGGAGGTGTAATTGTACGAAACAGAGAAGCCCTTCCGTCGATGACGGAAGGGCTTCTCTGTTGTTTTTTGCGGTTACATCCGCAGCGAAATGCCTCCTACGCAGTTCACGTCCTCTTTGAGCGGACACCAGGAGAGATGGGTGAAGAGTCCGATTCGGAAGGAACCCATGCTTTTGACCGCCCACAGTTTTCCGGCGTTTATGAAGACGTTTTTCACGGCAAAACCTTTGGCTCCGCCCTCTCCTGCCGTTTTCCAGGGCGCGGCTCCTACGCCCGTTTTCAGGTCGATGGTTTTGACCGTAAAGGGATAGGCTACTTCGACGTATGAGGAGTAGCACCGCCGCCCCCGGGTATCGACATCCCGCGCTCCGAAAAGGATCGTGTACCAGGAGAGCGTGATGGGGACTTTGCGCGATACCTGCCATTCGATGCCGGCTTCGATGCGGTGCGGGGAGTCGGCGCCGAAATGGAAGTAGTTGCGGCTGATCTGCGGATTCCGGTCCGAGGCCGAACCTTCGTCGTAAAGGTCTTTGAGGTGGAAGGTGATGTTTTTGAGCCGGTAGCTGAGCATCAGGTCCGCCTCTTTGTATGAACTCGACGTGAAATCAACCGATCCCCAGGCCGCTATCGTAAAGTTTCCTATGCCGAGCGTCAGTCCCGGTTGCAGACTGGGGCCCGCTTCGTAAACACCGCGCCAGATATAACTGCTGACCAGATCCATTTCGACCTGAAGCGTTACGCCCGGTCTTTTTCCCTCGGGAAGTGCGGTTTCTTCCGCCTTTGCCCGAAGTGCGGACAACAGAAGACAGGGGATAAGGAGTAGGAACATCATGCGGTTGGGTCCCGCGTGGCGTGAGAGGTTTCTCATATCGGAAATAGGGTTAATCGGCTGCAAATGTAGCCTTTTTCGATGGACTGTGCAACTGTTTCGTCGGGCGTGTAACGGATTTGAAACGGTTGTTTGACGCTTTTGTAACGAGGGTGTAGCCCGGGTGAAACAGCGGCCCGGTACTTTTGCCGCTGTAAAATAATAAGTGGATGAATAGATTTTTATTGATTGGGTTATTGATGCTGAAGGGGATCTGCACGACGGTTGCAGCGCCCCTTCTGTCTGTTGTGACCGGTACGGTGCAGGACGCATCGACCGGCGAGGCGGTCATCGGCGCCGCCGTGATTTTGCAGAATACGACGTATGGGGCCGTCGCCGATGCCGACGGCCGCTTCGTTATTAATAATGTAAAGCCGGGCACTTATACGATCGAAGTGCAGATGCTCTCCTACCAGCGCGTAGTGATCGAGGGGTGTCAGATCAAGCCGGGAGAGAATACCCTGCCGCTGATTTCGCTGCAACCCTCGGCCGAAGAGATCGACGAGGTGGTCGTGACTACCGTGCGGCGGCTTTCGAGCGAGGCGGCCGTGATGCAGGCCGTCCGCAACTCCAAGATGGTCGTGAGCGGTGTGTCGAAGCAGATGATCGCCCGCACGCAGGACCGCGGATGCGGGTGAAGTCGTGCGACGCATACCCGGTATCTCGATCATCGACGACAAATTCATCGTTGGCGAGAGGTCTCTCGCAGCGTTATAATAATGTGTGGGTCAATGATGCGGCCATTCCGAGCTCGGAAGCCGATTCGCGGGCCTTCTCCTTCGATCTGATCCCTGCGGGGCAGATCGAGAACATCATGATCCTGAAGTCCCCCGTTCCGGAAATCCCTGCGGATTTCACGGGCGGGTTCGTCAAGATCAACACCAAAGATACGCCGGGTGAACTACCCTTCGCCCTCTCCTACTCGATCGGGTTCAACACGGCGACCTTCGGCCACGACTTTCTCTACAATCCGGGAAGCGGCAGCGACTGGTTCGGCTGCGACAACGGCAAGCGCGGCGTGCGGGGTGGTATTACGGGTGCTTTTGATAACGACGATCCGGATTTCGTTACCGACATGACCCGTCACGGCTTCAACAACGACTGGTCGATCAAGACCCGCAAGCCGATTCCCGACCAGCGGTTCTCATTCTCCTACGGCCACAGCTTCCGCCTGGGCAACGGCGCGATCTGGCGCTGAACGGAGCGCTCAATTACAGCTATGCCACCCGGACCTTCTCGAATATGGAAAACTCCCGTTACGGGGTTTACAACAAGGTGGAGGACAAACCCGAATACTACTACAAATATACCGACGACCAGTACCAGACCAACGTCAAAGTGGGCGCCTTGCTGAATCTGGCTTACCTGAACGGAAAGAATCGCTACTATTTCCGTAACATTTTCAACCAGATCGGACAGGACAAGCTCACGCTGCGCGAAGGCTGGCAGAATATGTCGTCGCTCTATATCCAGGAGAAAACGGAGTATTGCTACACCTCTCGCAGCACGTACAGCGGCAGATAGCGGGTGTACATACTCTCGAACTGGGAACTCTGGACTGGGATGCCGGATATTCCTACGCCGACAAGAACCAGCCCGACCGCCGCATCGTCAACCGGCAGGAGAACGACATGGTGGGCGATGCGCACTACGGTCAAATGCAGATCGATCAGAACGAGATCCGGCGCGACTTCATGAAATTGCGCGAACACATCGCTTCGGCGGGCATCAACTACTCCTGCACCTTGCGCGAAGGTTCGTCGTTCGCCCCGAACTGAAGGTCGGACTCTACGGCGAATACCGTACGCGGGATTATCGCACCCGGGCCTATTTCTATCGCTTCGACACGGACAACCTGCCTGCGGACTTCGCTTACGGCGATGTGATCGACGATATTTTGCAAGACGGTAATTATGGCGCCGACAAGCTCTATATCTACGACGACAGCGACAACCGCAACAGCTACAAGGCGACAACATCCTGACGGCGGCTTATGCCGGCATCGACCTGCCCTTCGGCCGCTGGAACGTTTATGCCGGCGTCCGGTTCGAATACACCGTATGGCGCTCACCTCGTACACCAAGATCAAGGACTGGGACAGCGAAACACGGAACTATACCCATGCCGATCCCTTCCCTTCGGTCAATGTGACGTATCGCATCAACGACAAGCACCTGCTGCGTGCCGCTTACGGTATGTCCACCAACCGTCCTGAATTCCGCGAAGTTTCCCCTTCGGTCTATTACGATTTCGACCTGTTCAGCGACGTGAAGGGTAATGCCGATTTGAAAGCGGCCTATATCCAGAACGCCGATCTGCGCTGGGAGTGGTATCCGGCTGCGGGCGAAGGTATCTCGGTGGCCGTGTTCTACAAGCATTTCCGCAATCCGATCGAAACGGCTATTCTCGATGCGGCAGCGGCAGTTATACTACACGTTCGAGAATGCCGACCGGGCCAATCTGTACGGTGTGGAGCTGGACGTGAAGAAAAACCTCGATTTTATGGGGATGCGCAATTTCTCGGTGGTTCTGAACGGTTCGCTCATGAAGAGCCGTGTGGATTTCGACGACGAGAGCCTCGAGCACGACCGTCCGTTGCAGGGCCAGTCGCCTTATCTGTCAATGCCGGAATCTTCTACCAGTCGCCCAAACTGGGCCTTACGGTCGGTGTTCTGTATAATCGCATCGGCAAGCGCATCGTGGGCATCGGCCGCAGCGATATGAGCGTGGGCGGCAGCATTGACAACGATATTCCGGATATGTACGAGATGCCGCGCAACGCGCTCGACGTGGTGGTCAGCAAATCTTTCGGCAAGCATTGGGAGGCTGAAGTTCAACGCCAAGGACCTGCTCAACGAGAAGGTGCAGTTCGCCCAATTCCCGAAATTCGAGAACGGTGGCGATGTGGTG
>ENA-OQIO01000473-OQIO01000473.1-human-gut-metagenome-genome-assembly--contig:-NODE-473-length-21884-cov-2.735947_pt1 | contig 21884 bp, 23 predicted proteins | sample MGYA00242573_ERZ504737 | MGnify/ENA primary metagenome ERZ504737 (study PRJEB26092, sample SAMD00036203) | human gut metagenome | host: Homo sapiens | study: EMG produced TPA metagenomics assembly of...
TTTTTTCTTTTCCGTCATCTTCCAGAAAATAGTACTGTATGCTTTCCCCGTAAAACAAAGAAAAGCTCTTTGCATAAACACCGCCTGCCACACAGGATAACACTTCACTTTGATATTCTTCCTTATCATCATGACGGTAGAATATCTGTACTTTGCTGTTTTCCGGTGCATAATACTCTACAGTTGTTTTGTCTGCCGCATTATACGGAAGGGAAAGTATCCCCTTATACTGCTCATAAAATGAAAAGAAAATATTTTCCGCACACAGCATATCCATCAGCTTTTGCAGTAACAGCATATGTGTACCGCCAAGCTGTTCCTGTCCAAACTGCGTATGGTATTTTAAATATGCCATACCACACACCGGCGGCATTTTTTTTATTTTCCAGCAAATATCCGCCGATACAGGTAAAGACCTGTTCGTCTGCCGTTTCGTGTTTCACAAAATAACGGTACGCATTTTCTGCCAGATAAGCCATTTCAACCGCCGCATCCGGCAGCTGCTGACGGTAATACGTAAAAACTTCCGGAATTCTGCCAGATAAATTTCCTGTAAATAGCCGTTCCACCAGTATCCGCTCTGCCAGTGCCTGGCACGGCACCCTAAATCCTGCACAGGCACGCCATACTTTCATCATTTTATCGGACTTTGCCTGATAAAACTGTTCTAAATATGCCAGTACATTTTCGTCATACTTGCCCTCATCAAACACATGAATACAGCACGCCAGCAGTTTTTCATTGTATTCCTGCGGTCTTAACAAAATCATATTTCTTGCCATACGTAAAAGCTTTGCCGGTGCGGCTTCTTCAAAACCGTATTCACATACCAAATCAAAAGCATCCTCATACATGCCTTCTGCAATACACGTTTCAATCAGCAGCGCTGCATCGTGTATCTGCAATTCTTCTTTTAAAATCTTTTCATAGCGCTCTCCAAAATCTTCGCCATGATAATATTCATGATAATACTGTATCTGCCAGCTGTTTAACCGTTTTCTTGTAATCTGGTTGACATTGCCGTCTGCCATCAATGCAAGACATACTGCACAGGCTTCTTCATCGTTTTTACGCTGTTCTAAGCTTTGTTCAAACCAGTTCAGCAGCAGATAAATGTCTTTGCTGCAGTAATCATCCAGCGCTTTTAAATATGCCGGATTATCATAAACCCTCTCGATTTCATACTGGATACTGCCTTTATGTACCTGTTTGCCTGCATCTTCAAACATCAGAATGCAGTCCCTTGTATACATCTGCACATAGGCAGTCCGTCCCACCAGCGTACAGCGCTGTCCCTTGCGCAGTTCCTTGTGCTTTACCAGCACCGACTCAATCTTGTCATTGAATACGGTAATACGGTATGTAAATAAGTATCTTGACAAGAATGGTGCCGTTTCTTCATTGACACCGACATTCTGAAACAGCCATCCATAAATCACTTCCAGATAAGGATCAATATATCCCTTTTTCATCTGCCCATAGGCAAACCGCTCTATCTGCGGTGCATACGTGTTCATGATTTCTCTGGAGCTGCTGTGATTTTTTAAAATGTCCGCATACAGATATGCCTTGCTTTTTGTACTTAAACTGCTCTCATATGTAAAGTAACGCAGTACAATCTGCGGCAGGCGTTTTAATTCTTTTTTATCTAACTTTCTATATAAAATTCATACAGACGCGTAATGCGGAGTCCACGCAGAATTCCCTTCTCGTACAGTCCTGCGTATTCCGGTCCAACCAGCTCATTGCGGATCATATGTGTAACAAGTACGGTTAAGATTTCATCCTTGTCAAAAAAGTCGTTTAATGCTTTAAGCAGTCTTAAATACTGCATATCTGCCACTTTACCGTTTGCAATCATTTCACACACATACAAAGTCAGTTTCGTGGAAATTATGCCGTACTTACAGCCGAACTGTAAAATGTGCAGTTCAAAATCGTTTAACACACGCAAAAGCTCCGGCTGTGCATTTAAAATCTGTAACGCTTCATAATACATCACAGGACTTACACAGCCATTGTGGTATGCATCCTTAATCCGTAAAAGCTTAATGCTCTTATTTGCATCTTCCACAGCATCCAGATAAAATAAAACCCACAGAACGCGCCACGTATCATAGCCGTTTTCATAATAATCCCGGATTACCTTAACTGCCGCAAAGGTATAGGACTTATCTTTATAATACATTGCACTGACATACAGGTAATAACAGTACAATTCCACATGGCTGTCCTTATTTTCTTCAAGAAAATCCCTGACATTGTCAATCAGCCAGCCGGCTTCATCACTGCGGTTCTGCACCAGCAGAATCTGTGCCTGTGCCAGCTTGAAAAAAATATCGTCATCGCAGATACCGCGCATGCGTTCTATAATCTGTAAAGATTTGTCCTGCCATGCCCGCTTGTCTTCCCGCTTCATTCTGAAACTTAAATATTCCTGAACCAGTGCAAGCACCGCCTGCTTTTTCTCACGGTGCGTATTTTCCTGTCCGGCGCAGTCTACTTCAATTTCAACCGTATATTTCTGCGTAAAAGAACAGATTGTCATTCTGCCCCAGTTCCTGCCCGCGTGCAGCTTGTCCGCATCAATGACATATTCCAGTTCATACTTATTGCCCGTAAAATTCTCAGACGTAATGCGTGTTATCTTCGGACAGATAAACGGTACATCCGTTTCAACCGTAAGCTCCGTATATCCCCAGCCGCTCCTGGTAATCGTTACACGCTCTTTCACGCTTTCCGTAAAATCCGCAAATGTCTTTGTCTGCGGAAAAACATCTATGCCAACCGGTGATTTTTTCCGCACGGCAATTAAAAATTCTTCCATTGCTGCATTAACGTTGGCTTCACTGCCGTTTTTAGCGCCTTTTACCACATCATAAATATTGGTCTGTACCGGATCGTTTTTTAAAAATATCCGTTTAAAATCCGGCGATAAAAAAAACCTGCTGCCTCCTCCGGTGAAGTCTGTACAAGATTGGCAAAATGAAACATACTGCCTGCCGCTCCCATGCTGGTCATGACCTTCTGCGCTTCAACCGTGTATTCATAAGATACGCTTTTTTCACCCGCACTGCTGACAATATAAAACTGTCCCTGAATCACCGTACCTTCTTTTAAATCCGCGGCATCTACCGTATAAACTATCTCTGCCGGTGTCGTGCCAAACTGGGGTTTTTCAATGCGGACACGTGCATGACTGGATAATACAATGCCGTAAGCCGGCTGTGATGCCGTAAACCGGAACGTAAACATTCCCTGTCCGCCTGCCGTGACACTGCCGGTCAGCGTATAATCCTGCACTTCTAATTCCGGTCTTTGATATGTAAATTTTCCTCTTGCTAATCGATTGATATACTCCTTCATTCGGAATCAGCCTCCGCTTTGATTTTATCTAAATGCTCTTTCATCTTTTTCTCGTAACCGATTTCTGTCATTTCATAAAAACGACTGTCTTTTAATGCATCCGGCAGATACTGCTGTCTGACATAGTGGTTCTTATAATCATGTGCATACAGATACCCTGCACCGTGACCTAGCTTTGCCGCACTCTTATAGTGGGCATCCTGCAAATGTGCCGGAATTGGAGCGGTCTTTTGTGTTTTTACCACTTCCATTGCCTTATCGACTGCCATATAAGCCGCATTGCTTTTCGGTGCGCATGCCACATACAACGCCGCCTGTGAAAGCGTAATCCGTGCTTCCGGCATACCGAGCCGCTCAACCGCCTGTGCCGCCGCCGAAGCAACTACCAATGCCTGCGGGTCTGCATTGCCCACATCTTCACTCGCACAGATTAAAATCCGCCTTGCAATAAACCGCACATCCTCCCCGGCATATAACATTCTTGCCAGATAATAGGCGGTGGCATCCGGGTCTGAGCCGCGCATACTCTTAATAAATGCTGAAATCGTATCATAGTGGTTATCACCTGTTTTATCATAGCGGATCACACGCTTCTGGATACATTCCTGTGCCGTATCCAGTGTGATATGCACTTTTCCGTCTTCTGATTTTGCCGTTGTAAGAATTCCCAGTTCTACTGCATTTAACGCACTTCTTGCATCGCCGTTTGCTACGTCTGCAAGAAATTCCAGCGCATCTTCGTCAATCTGTGCATGAAAGCTTCCCATGCCTTTTTTTTTCGTCCTGTACGGCACGCACAATCAGCTTTTTAATATCTTCCTTTTCAAGCGGCTTTAATTCAAAAATAACCGAGCGGGATAAAAGAGCGCCGTTGACTTCAAAATAGGGATTTTCCGTTGTCGCTCCGATTAAAATCAGCGTCCCATCCTCCACATACGGTAACAGATAATCCTGCTGTCCTTTATTAAAACGATGAATTTCATCGACAAACAATATCGTCTTTTTACCGTACATGCCGAGATTATCTTTTGCCTTGGCAACAATGTCTTCCATATCTTTTTTCCCGGCAACGGTCGCATTAATCTGTTCAAATGCCGCACTGGTCGTATGGGCAATGACCTTTGCCAGTGTCGTCTTTCCCGTTCCCGGCGGTCCGTAAAAAATAATGGAGCTTAATTTATCTGCCTGAATGGCGCGGTAGAGCAGCTTGTCCTTTCCGATAATATGCTGCTGCCCCACCACTTCATCCAGTGTCTGCGGTCTTAAACGAGATGCTAACGGCGATTCCTGCTTTATTGTATTTTCACGCATATAATCAAATAAATCCATAGTTATCCTCATTCCTTGGCAACTTGTTGCGAAGGGGCGATGAGAAATCCGCGCAGGCGGTTCCTCATCTGCCATCAAGGGGATTTGTTTTGCTCAAAAACAAATCCCTGTGTGAAAAAGCTTTGATTTAAGGCTTTTTCACACTATCCCCTTTTAGTCTTTAAACTGTTCTGCCATTGCCTCTAATTCATTCTTTTTCTTTATAAGCATTGTAATAATCTTGGGTTAAATATACCGCACTCTCCGTCCAGAATCATCTGATAAGCTGTATCATATGAAAATGACGGTTTGTAACAGCGTTTACTAATCAGCGCATCATAGACATCTGCCAGTGACACCAGCTGTGCACCAATTGGAATTTCATCTCCTGTAAGTCCTTCCGGATATCCGCCCCCATCGTTATTTTTCATGATGATACCTTGCAATCTGCGAGCAGTACTGCATATATTCTTCTTCCCCTTCATCGTTAAAAATACGAAGGATAATATCATATCCCTTCGTTGTGTGGGTCTTCATAATCTCAAATTCTTCCGGTGTGAGTTTTCCCGGCTTTAGCAGAATCGTATCGGAAATTGAAATTTTTCCCACATCATGTAATGGCGATGCCTGTACAATCATATCAATATCGTTCTGGGTCAGTCCATATTCCGGGCATTCCTCTTTTGCACATTCCGCCAGGATTTTTGTAAAAAATTTCACACGCTTAATATGCGCACCGGATTCCACATCACGGAATTCTACAACATTGCCCAGAGATTCAATAATTTTTTCATTCAGCCGCTGTATCTTCCGGGTCTGACGCATGGTCTTTTCTTCTAACGCATTTTTGTGTTATATAAATCAATGATGTTATTTAAGCGGCTGCTGAAGCTGTATGTATCAATCGGACTTGTCACAATATCAATAACACCATGTGCAAATGCATTTTTATAGACATCTTCTATATATTCACCGGATAAAAAAACAACCGGAACATTATCGATATAATCCATTTTCCGCATATAATCAAGTAAATCAAAACCGTTTATCCCATTGGCATACATTTCCGTCAGCACCAGACACAGAGAATCTTTTTTTCATCAACAATCTCGATTGCCTCCTGACTGGTATCCGCTTTAATAATTTTATATTTTCCCATAAAGATATCCCCCACCATATGCTGGATACCATCATTTGCCATTACTACAAGAATGGATTCTGTATATGCCTCTTTATATACCGGATTGTCAGCCTGTACGGAAACACCTGTCATTCCCTTTTCTTTTGCCTGTTTTAACGCCGTTTCCGCGCTGCTGTAAAGCTGCCAGAAATCTGTGCCGAAACGTGAACTCACCGCTGTTCCCACTGTCACTTTTATCCGCACATCCGGATATCCGGTAATTGTTGTCTGCTCTGCTACCTGCATAATTTTATCCATATACTGCTGCTGCATCTTTTCTTCGTACAGTGGAATATACAGACAGAACTCATCGCCGCCAATACGGGACATCACCACATCGGAACGGAATATAGATACCATATTGGCAGCCATATTGTTGATTACCATGTCCCCCGCGGAACGTCCGTATGTGTCGTTAATCCATTTTAATTCACGGATATCCATTACAATAATCGCACAGTTGCCATCATTAAGCAGTGCTAAATCGTGATTTACCCGTTTTTCAAAACTGCCTCGGTTATAAAGACCCGTAAGCATATCATGTTCTGATATTTCCATATAACTGCTGCTTTCTGTTTTAACCTGGGAAAGCGGCGCTGTATCGGTAACATCTGAAACAATAATCTGCGCCTGCATTTCCCCGGTCTTTTCATCTTTGTAGATTTTTCCATAACAGAAAACTACAATGATATCGCCATTCTTTTTCACCAGACGGTGTTCCTGTATATTTTCGTTCTGGTTCCTGCGTATCTGCATCATCTTTTCTATATATTCAACGATATCTTCTGCCGGAATCAAATCGGTATGTTTTAATTGATTTTCTCTGTAATCTTTTTCAGTATATCCTGTCAGTTTCTCAAAATTTTCATCTGCCGAGATGATACGGTAATCACTCATCCGTATTCTGTAAACAGAATAAATAACATCTTTTACATTACTACTCATTTATTCCTCCACAGGCTCTAGTAAACCCAATAATAAGAAATATAACATATTTTTTTTCAAATTTCACTACCCGAAAGCAGATTTGCCTTATTTTTCACAAAAAAATACAGCAAAAGCATACAAATTAAGTCTATTTCATATACTGCATTAAGAAAATGAATTGCTTTTTAGCGGAAATGAGCTTCTTATGCGTAAAACTGTGCTTCTTTATCCGGCAGTCCGTCTGACTGCCCTACTTCTTTCCGTATGTTTTTTGTTAACCTCCGTTTTCCCCTGCATTACATATGCCGGAAATTCCGACAATGGTCCTGCCATTACCTCGCCCGCCGCCATTTTAATGGAAGCTTCCACCGGACAGGTGATTTATGAAAAAGATGCCGATACAGTCTTACACCCCGCAAGCATTACAAAAATCATGACATTAATTCTGATTTTTGATGCATTAAACTCCGGTAAAATCAACCTGACCGACGATGTGACCGTATCCGAATATGCCGCTTCCATGGGCGGCAGCCAGGTCTTTTTAGAACCCGGCGAAACACAGACGGTCGAAACCATGATTAAATGTATCAGTGTTGCCAGTGCCAACGATCGCTGTGTGCATGGCAGAACTGATTGCCGGCAGCGAGGAGGGCTTCGTTGCCAAAATGAATGAGCGTGCCAAAGGACTTGGCATGAATAACACTACTTTTATCAACTGCTGCGGACTGGATACAGACGGGCATATGTCAACTGCAAGGGATGTTGCCCTGATGAGCCGTGAACTGATTGTGCAGTATCCTCAGATTCACAATTACTCAACCATCTGGATGGATACGATTACGCACGTTACCCGCAAAGGCGAAAGTGAGTTCGGTCTGACAAACACGAATAAGCTTATTAAACAATATCAGTGGGCAACAGGCTTAAAGACCGGTTCTACCGGACTCGCCAAATGCTGTCTTTCTGCAACCGCCAATAAAGACGGTGTTGAATTAATTGCCGTTATCATGGCTGCTCCCGACAGTAAGACCCGTTTTTCAGATGCCGTAACGCTGCTGAATTACGGATATAGTGTATGCGACATTTATCACGATACTGAAATGCCGCAGCTCCCAAACCTATCCGTATCCGGTGGGCGGTGCGATACGCTTTCACTTTCCTATGCAAAAGAATTTTCGACCTTATTCTTAGAACCTGTCGATACCGCCAGCATCGAAAAACAACTGACTCTCCCTGAAACAGTCACAGCACCTGTAAACGAGGGGGACGTCATCGGCACCCTGACATACACATTGGACGGAAAGACCATCGGCACGGTCGATATCACTGCCGCGCAGTCTGTTTCTTCTGCCACATACGGCGATGCGCTGTTTAAAATGTTCCGGAAGCTTACCGGTGCCGCGTGATTTAGAAATACAGCATAACCGTGCAGGATAAAAAAACGATAAAACAGCATACAATAAGCCGCAAAAAACGGAATCCACGGTATCTGAAACTTAAATCTGTTTCAGATACTGTTGATTCGTCCTTTTTTACTTTGCACCCGCACCGGCAGATTATCGTCTTTCTGCCCGGTACTGTTGCATTAAATACTTTACCGTTTTACTGATATTTTGTTCCAAGCCAGAAACGGCTGACATCGCCAACCTTCTCAAGCCCATTTCCTTTTTTTGCACAGGAATAAAGCTGTCCGTCGGCATCGTAAAAATACAGCCTGTTTTTATACAGCAATGTATATGCCGTGTCTGTCTGTTCCGTCTGCTCACACATTTTTACAGGACTGCCCTTTACCGATGCACAATAATACTGCACACCGTCTTTGATATAAGTAATACCGTTCTGTGTATTGTCCACACTGCTGAGTGTTCCTGCCGTGACGCCGGATGTAATCCCGCTTTTCTTTCCTTTTTCACTGTAACAGAGTGTACCGTCTGCATTAATGTACACCAGTATATTATCCGCCGGAAGATACTCATAATCTGCCTGCAGCAGTGTATCAACCTGCACACGTTCTTTAATACCGTCTTGTGACAATTCCGCATAGGTAATTTTATTCGGCGCTAAAAGATACAGATACCCTGCCTTTTCCTCATAAATTATTTCTACGGAAGATGACAGTTCCTGCATCATATACTTTGTCTTTTGTTCTGAAATGTTGTAGTAGTACCACTCACCGTCGTCACTGAAAATCAGCGCATGGGCATTCTTTGAAGTATTTACCGTATCTGCCTTTGCCGTAAAAAAGTTATCTGCCTTCGCACTTTCTGCATACACGCTTCTGACACTGTCAGATAATTCATTTTCTTTTTTATTCTCATCATAATCATACAGATACAATACATTATTCTTGTTGTAGCAGACAATTTTTTCTTCTGCCGCATACACAAAATATTCCTTTAACTGCCCTTCTATGAGTGTAAGCTTTCCGGACGCATCGTATACATATAACTGCATAGCTCCGAGTCCGCCTTCCTCATTGACAACCTCGACATCGGAATAAATAACTTTTCCTTTATTCGTAATATAACCGATATCTTTATCATAGGCATTTTTAGACACCTGTACCGCATCCTGTCCATCTTTCCATGTATACAGCGCATACTGCGCACTGCCCTCATCATAGACGGTTGCCGCAAAATATTCCCCGTTGTCGCTTGCAAGCGTATTTGTCACCGCATCGGCATCAATCTGCTGTGGAAACTGCGGCGTGTAAAATGTACGGTTATCGACTGCAAAAACCGCCTGCTTATTTTCACACACATAATTATTTTCCAGCCCTGCAACATTGTAAATCTTTGCACCGGAACTCATATAAAGCACATAATTTTTACGGGAAGCAAGCTTGTAAATGCCAAATCCGCCGCCTGCCAGTACACATACAACCAGCACTGCCGCGATAATCCGTTTCCGGTATCTGCTAAAAAAGCCTTTTCGTTTCTTTAGCTCCTCTGCAGCACTGCCTGCTGCTTCTTTTCCGGTATCATACACCTTTTTCATCATACCCAGATAATCGATTTCCTCATACTCCGGCTGTTCCTGTGGCTTCTTTTTTACTGCTCTACGGTCATCGGCGTTTTCCTCTTCCGGTTCTTTCTGCGGCTTGTCTGTGTGAGAAGAAGCAGACTCTTTTTCAGCCTGCTTCTTTTCATACGCCTCTTTTCTCCTCAGATAATCTGCATTATTGACGATAATCTCTGGTCCCGGTTCACAATTCGGGCAGGCACTGCCTCATACTCCTGACCACATTTCGGACATTTCATGGCGATTCCTCTCACATATTAAAATGTAAATTTGTCTGCGAAATATGCCTTTAAATCAGCAATCTTTACACGTTCCTGTTCCATTGTATCTCTGTCACGTACCGTTACGGCATTATCTTCTTCTGAATCAAAGTCGTATGTAATGCAGAACGGTGTACCGATTTCATCCTGTCTTCTGTATCTCTTACCAATATTTCCTCTGTCATCGAATTCACAGTTATAAGTCTTTGAAAGTTCAGCAAACACCTTTTCTGCGCCTTCATTTAACTTCTTAGACAGCGGAAGCACACCGATTTTTACCGGTGCCAGTGCCGGATGGAAATGAAGCACGGTTCTTACGTCACCGCCTTCTAATTCTTCCTCATCATATGCAGAACACAGGAATGCAAGTGTTACACGGTCTGCCCCCAGTGAAGGCTCGATAACGTATGGAATGTACTTTTCCTTTGCTTCATCATCAAAATAAGACATATCTTCACCGGATACGGTCTGATGCTGTGTCAAATCGTAATCTGTTCTGTCGGCAATACCCCAGAGCTCGCCCCAGCCGAATGGGAATAAGAATTCAATATCCGTTGTTCCCTTGCTGTAGAAGCATAATTCTTCCGGAGAATGATCTCTTGCACGCATTTCATCTTCCTTGATTCCCAGCTTCTGTAACCAGTCGATGCAGTACTGTCTCCAATATGTAAACCACTCCAAGTCTGTTCCCGGCTTGCAGAAGAATTCAAGTTCCATCTGTTCAAATTCTCTGGTACGGAATGTGAAGTTACCCGGTGTAATTTCATTTCTGAAAGACTTACCAATCTGACCGATACCAAACGGTACTTTCTTTCTGGATGTTCTCTGTACATTTTTAAAGTTGACGAAAATACCCTGTGCTGTTTCCGGTCTTAAATAAACGGTATTCTTTGCATCTTCCGTAACACCCTGGAATGTCTTAAACATCAGGTTAAACTGTCTGATTTCTGTAAAGTTGTGCTTTCCGCAGGTCGGACAGTTGATTTCGTGTTCGTCAATGAAATTCTTCATCTGTTCCTGTGTCCAGCCGTCTACAGAACCGCCTAAATCAAACTTATTCTCATCTGCCAGTCTTCAATCAGCTTATCGGCACGGAATCTTTCATGACATTCCTTACAATCCATTAACGGATCAGAGAATCCGCCAAGGTGCCCTGAAGCAACCCATGTCTGAGGTTCATTAAAATTGCACAGTCCACGCCGACATTGTACGGACTTTCCTGAACGAACTTCTGCCACCATGCTTTTTTCACATTATTCTTTAATTCTACACCCAGATTGCCGTAGTCCCATGTATTAGCAAGTCCACCGTAAATTTCTGAACCCGGATACACAAATCCTCTTGCCTTTGCTAAGGCTACAATCTTTTCCATTGTCTTTTCCATTTCTAATCTCCATTCCTCCGCACCTGCGGCTCATTCTTCTCTATCCTTTTTCTTTTATGCGCTTACACTCCGCATAAACATGCAACAATTTTATACTATTTTTATCATTCTGACAAGACCATATTCTTCTTCTGAGCGGCTTTCTTACAAAGCCGCGATTACTATATATGGATATTTGTGCTGTTCACACTAGTCTTCCCACGGGCGGATTCTGTATGCCGCGCCGATTTCATCGCAAATCTTTTGACACTGTGCTTCCTGTTCGTGACTGATGGTCGTATCTACGGTTGTCATAACAACATGCGGTACGTATTTTGTACACGCTTTTGCAAATGAAAGCATCGCATCAAAGGATTCTTCCCCGAATTTACTTCTGACGAGCTTTAAATACTCCTCTTTTTCCGGATGGTTTAAGCTGACGGATACCGTGTCTACAAGTCCCTTTAATTCCGGTGCGATGTCACGTCCGTTAATCAGACTGCCTGCACCGTTGGTATTGATACGGATAGGCTTGTTATATTTTTCTTTGACAAATGCCGCAATCTCTTTTAACGCATCAAAACGCTCTGTCGGCTCACCAAAGCCACAAAACACCACTTCGTTGTACTGTGTCATATCAAACTTTTCAAATTCTTTTTTTACTTCTTCCACAGACGGCTCTCTTTCCAGCCACAGTCTGTCGGATTCTCCGATTCTGTCCATCGTCTGCCTCAGACAGAACGTACAGGCATACGGACATTTATTTGTCAGATTGACGTACAGATTATTATGTACCTTATAAAGAATTTCCATCGTATAATCTCCTTTTCCATATCTTTATTTTAAGGTAGTGAGCAGTTCCTCAAAGCAGACACCGTCTGTCAGCGGAATGTCCATTTCCATAGATTTCAAAATACATTTTTTAATAAATGCGGATGCTTTTTTCACCGAATCGTGGAAATCCACACCGTTGACCGCATCTGCCGCAATAATGGCACTGAAAATATCACCCCGTGCCGGAACGGGACATCCCTGCCTTTTCGGTCTTGATAAAATAGCCCTCCTGCCCCATTTCATAACAGAAATTCGCCACATATTTCCCCTGCTGGATACCTGTGATAACAATTTTTTCCGGTCCTTTTTCCGCTAAAAGCTCTGCCATATGGGTCAGCTCTTTTTTGGTCCAGCTTTCATGATATGCCATTCCGGAAAGGATACAGCCTTCTGTCAGATTCGGTGTTAAAATATCCGCATGTGTCACCAGCTTTTTCATTTCCTCACAGGTTTCCTGCGTATAGGTCGGATACATTTTTCCGTAATCGCCCATCACCGGATCGATAATGGTAATGTTGTCTTTTGTCTGAAACAGTGACAGAAAATGCTCCACAATCCGTATCTGGCGTGCCGAGCCTAAAAAGCCCGTGCAGATGCCGTTAAACTGCAATCCCAGTTTCACCCACTCCTGCATATAGTCTTCCATTTTATCTGTATAATCATCAAAAAGAAGCTTTCAAAACCCGTGTGATTGGAAAAAATCGACGTTGGCAGTGGACAGCACTGAACCTTCATTGCCGAAATGACCGGCAGCTCCACAGCAATTGAACAACGCCCAAACCCGGACATATCGTTGATAACCGCTATTTTCTTCTGATGATTGTGTGACATATCTGACATATCCTTTATCCTCTTTTTATTCTTATTTCTGTACGGCTCTGCCGCAGTCCGTCATTTTACAGGCACATATCCGAAACGCGGAGCACGAACATATGTCCGTGTCCTGTATCCCGGCTTACTTTACCCCGGCAGCATGGCTTCGGATTTCATCTGCTTATCCAAATGCTTTGCACAGATACGCTTTAAAACCATTTTCAATTCCGTGAGTACATTTTCACTGACTGTAAACGTATACAGCTTTTCAAGCGGTGCCGTGACAATATACTGGAGCGTGTATACGGTAGATTCTTCTAACTGTATGCCGTCCGGCGCCTGTCCGTGACACGCATGGCAGTAAATGCCGTCCGCCGTCATCGAATACGTATCTAAGTCCTGTGTACCGCCGCAATTCTTACATGCAAACACTTCCGGACACTCGCCGTTTAAGGCAATCATTCTTAATTCAAAAATACATTTTACCAGTGTATCCGGAATCTTTTTGTTTGCCAGCGCCTTTAACGAAACATATAGGAGATTGAGCATATCTGCCGCATCAAGATTTTCCCTGCCGTAATAATCCGCAATCTCTGCAAAATAACAGGCATAGCAGACCGCATCCAGATCCGAAATAACCGCCTCAAAGTAATGTGTAATGGACGCCTGCCGTATCGTATAGGAAGTTCTCCCTTCATAGACCTGAAACGTTCCGAATATAAAGGCACGGGTAATTCCCACCAGCGGACTGTTTGGTTTTCTTGCACCCTTGGCAAAAGCGGAAATCTTTCCGCGCTCTTTGGTCAGCAGCACCACCCGCCTGTCAAATTCACCCACCGGCATAGACGATAAAATCATGCCGGTTACTTCTGTAATATCTCCCATACCGCTTCACATCTGCTATTCGTCTTTTTTCTTGTCATATCCGAAGTTTTTAATCAGAATATCACTGTCGCGCCATTCTTTTTTTACCTTTACCCAAAGCTGGAGGTTTACCTTTGTTTCTAACTGGCGTTCAATTTCATAACGGGCATTGGCACCGATTTTCTTAACATCTGACCACCCTTGCCGATAATGATACCTTGTGCGAATCACGCTCACAGATAATCGTTGCCTGAATATCCGTAATTAGACCCTTCGGGGATTTTCTTTCTTTCATGCTGTCAATGACAACCGCGATTCCATGTGGAATTTCCTCGTTTAAGGCATGCAGTGCCTTTTCACGAATCAGCTCGGATACAATCTGGCGCATCGGCTGGTCTGTAATCGTATCTTCGTCATAATACATCGGACCATACGGCAGATACTGGAAAATCGCATTGATTAAATCATCGGTATTGTCACCGTTTCTTGCGGAAACCGGAATAATTTCCACAAAATCCACTTCATTTTTATAGCGGTCAATAACCGGCAGAATTTCTTCTTTCTTAATCGTATCCACCTTGTTAATGACTAAAATAACCGGTGCTTTCACCTTTTTTAACTTTTCAATAATGTGCTGTTCTCCTGCACCGATAAACGTTGTCGGTTCTACCAGCCAGCAGATCACATCGACTTCACCAATCGTTTTTTCTGCCGCACCGACCATATATTCACCCAGCTTATTTTTTGCCTTGTGAATACCCGGTGTATCAACAAATACAATCTGCCCGCGTTCATCGGTAAAAACTGTCTGTATTTTGTTACGGGTTGTCTGCGGCTTATTGGATGTAATCGCAATTTTCTGTCCAATTAACCGGTTCATCAGTGTCGATTTCCCGACATTCGGACGTCCCACAAATGTTACAAAGCCCGATTTTGTATTTCCATTGACCGCAGCCGCACCACCGCTGATACCGCTTGCCGCCAGCATTTCATCTAAATTCATTAGTCCTCCTTTACATCATAAGAAAAGTGGTTCTATTTTTTCAAACATCTGCTCATTTTCACGGATTTTAGCGTTATTGCCGACTACACACAGATAGTCCTGTGAAACCGCGGTTTCAATGAGCGGCGCCAATGCTCGAATGGACTCTTTTGTCGCATTTAACACTTCCTCACGTTCCTTTTTTAACTGTGCGTATTCTGTATGACAGATATATGCACCGAAGGAACGCACGCCCTTTGATGCCGGATTCATCGGTGTATCCATGCCGCCGATTGTTCCGATGATGAACTTCACCATATCCCTCTCACTGACATCAAACCGGCGGACATATTCTGCTGCCTGCTCAAAGATGGCGTTGGTTTCGGCGAGATTCGGGTCACGGTACGATACCATGTACGTATCGCCATTGCGGTAAATCCGCTCATGCAGCCGTATGCACCGCCCTTTACACGGACATTTAACCACAGGTAATCATACGAGAATATAATTTTAAGCACCTTTAATGCACCTGTATACTCATACCCTGCCTTACGGTAGTTACCGCATCTTGCCACGTACTGTACCTGTGATGAAGAAGTATACGCTGTTTTTTCCTTTACCGGTCTAAAGGTTCTTACCGCATCTTTTCCCTGTAACTGTGCCAGTTTTGCAACAAATTCCGTCATCGGCTTTTGTAACAGCTCCAGTCCGTCATCTTCTGCCGTAAAGCTGACCGTCAGATTTTCCTTTGTAAAAATCAGCGCCGCTGTACGCTTCAAATTCTCAGCAAGCATTTCTTTCATACTGTCAAAATCCCGGTCTGCCTTTTCGATAAACTCATAATACTGATATCCGCGCAGGATGTCAGAATAGTAGCTGGACGGTGAGAACTGTGCCATTGCCGAAAGCATTGCCACGGTATGCCCGCTTCCTGTCATATTGCTTTCCATTCTCGACTTAATCCGTGCAATAATCTCACGCAGACGCTTTTCATCTTCAAACTTTGTTTCATAAATGATTTCATGCATCATTTCCAGTACAAACGGCAGTTTTTCATATAAAACCTTGCCCTTGACTTCATACATGACCGTGTATTTTGAAAAGTCTTTACTGTCCGTATAAATAGCCGCGTCCGTAGCTATCCCGCCGGAATTGATGTTGATTTCATTCGTTAATTCCGGGTAGGTATGCTTATGCGTATCCATAAGTCCCAGAACAGAGCTTAACAGTCCCACATACGGAAGCAGTTCGTCCGGCACTTTCTTACAGTCAAATGCCAGCATCAGATACGCAATCTGATTCGTAAACAGGTTGTGATGAATCACATCCACATCTGCAATACTCTTTTTATCAATATAAAGCTTTGCCGGCTCTCTTTCAATGTCTGACAGCTTTAACATCGGAATCCGTTCGAGTTCTTCCTGTGGAGACGGCTCGTCCTGATAAGCCTTTAATGCCGCCGTATCTGCCACAATGGCTTCCAGCTCTTCCTTTGAAAGACTGTTTTTATACGTTTCAAGCCGCTTTGCTTCCTCTGCCGCTTTTTCTTCTTCCAGTCCGCGCTTTGGCACTAATGCAATCAGACTGCCATGGCTGTTGTCAAGTAAATATTTCTGAATCAGCTCTTCAAAAAGCCCCTCGTCCAGTTCTTTGCGAAGCTGTGCAAATGTATCCAGTGCCTGAACATGGATAAACGGTTCATTTTCATCGTAAAGCCAGCTGTCCATCATCGTCAGATAATACATCAGTCCCTTCGGGTATGCCCCGTAGTCCGCTTCACGGAACTTAAATTCATAATAATTCATGCCCGCAAGTGCCATACGTTTGTCAATGCCGTTTTTTGCAATATCACGCAGCACTTCTTCAATCGTATCAACAAATGCCTTCTTCTGGGATTCTTCCGCATTTTTGGCAACAATTGAATAAACCGGCTGTAATACGGAGGATTCCAGACTGCTGTAAATGTCCGTTCCGATTCCTTTATCAATCAATGCCTGCTTTAACTTAGCCCCCGGCGCCATAACCAGCACGTAATCTAATATCTGCATTGCAAGATACAGCTTTTTATCCAGTGCCGTTCCGACCACCTTGTTGTAAGATAAATAAGTATTATTCTCAAGCGGTTCATCTTCTGTCACCGCATAGTAATGTGTTTCTTCCTTTAATATATCAAACGGCTTCTGCATCGCGATATCTGCATCAATCTGCACATCGTTTGCATCAAAATTCTTTAAATATTCGTTATCCAGATAATCAAGCGCTCCTGCACATCAAAATCACCGTACAGATAGATATAACTGTTCGCCGGGTGATACCATTTTTTGTGGTATGCCAGAAAATCTTCATAAGAAAGTTCCGGGATATGCGACGGTTCTCCACCGGATTCAAAACGGTATGCCGTATCCGGAAATAAAGATACAAACGTATCTCTGGAAAGCACATCGTCCGGTGAGGAATATACGCCCTTCATTTCATTAAACACAACACCGTTGTACTTTAACGGACTGTCGATACTGTCTAATTCGTAATGCCAGCCCTCCTGCTTAAAAATCTGCTCTCTCTGATAGATATTCGGATAAAATACCGCATCCATATAGACATCCGTAATATTCTTAAAATCTGCCAGATTACAGCTTGCCACCGGATACACCGTCTTGTCCGGGTAGGTCATTGCATTTAAAAATGTGTTTAATGAGCCCTTGCACAGTTCCACAAACGGGTCTTTGACCGGATATTTTCTGGAACCGCACAGTGTGGAATGTTCCATAATGTGCTGAAGTCCCGTATCGTTAAACGGCGGTGTCTTAAAGCCGATGGAAAACACCTTATTTTCATCGTCATTAGACAGCACAACAACTCTTGCACCGCTTTTCTTATGCTTTAACAGCAGTCCTGCCGAATGAATATCTGCAATTTCTTCTTTTTTTATCAGTTCGTATTTACTTAAATCCAGCTGATCCAATGCTGTAGTTATTTCTTTTAAATTCATTGATAGCCCTCATTTCCATTTAATCATACCTGCCGCCCATATTTCAGGCACATCATAATAAATTAATATACCACAAATACAGGCATCTATGCAAGACTGCTGCACAGTTCGCAGACATAAAAAGGACAGTATGCGCAGATTTTAAGCAAAAAGCACTACGCTGTACTGTCCCTTTATATATTAAGTTTATTTTACTTAAAAAAACCTTTTTTCTTAATATGCTTTTCTTCACCTGTCAGCAGCTTATCATATGCTGCAAGGGCTTCTTTCTGTTCGTTGGTAAGCTTTGTCGGAATATCAACAACCAGTGTAATGTAGTGGTCGCCGCGCACATTTTTGTTGCGCAGTGTCGGCATGCCTTTTCCTCTTAAACGGACTCTCGTGCCGGATGCCGTTCCCGGCTTTACTTCATAAAGCACTTCACCGTCAACCGTCTTTACCTTAACTTCACCGCCAAGAACAGCCGTCGGATAGCTGATTGTCACATTTGAGAAAATGTTGTAGCCGTCACGTTCAAAGCCAGGTTCTGCGGCAATCATCACTGCTACCAGTAAATCACCTCTTGCGCCGCCGTTCGTACCCGGTTCGCCCTTACCCTGGATTCTGACACACTGACCGTTGTCAATACCCGCAGGAATTGTGACTTCAATCGTCTTCTTTGTGCTGATGTAGCCTGTGCCATAGCAGTCCGGGCACTTCTCTTTAATAATCTTGCCGGTTCCGTGACAGTCCGGACATGGCTGTACATTTCTTACCATTCCTAAAATAGACTGCTGTGTATAGGCAATCTTACCCTTACCGCCGCACTTACCACAGGTTTCAGGCTGTGTTCCCGGCTTTGCACCGCTTCCGTTACACTTTGTACAGGTTTCTTTTAAATTCACATCAATCTTTTGCTTGTACCGGTTACGGATTCTGCAAATGTAATTCTAACGGTTGTTCTTACATCAGCGCCGCGCATCGGTCCGTTGCTGTTACGTCTTCTTCCGCTGCCGAATATATCACCGAAAATGTCACCACCGCCGCCAAAGAGGTCGCTGAAAATATCTCCCATATCACCAAAATCAAAACCGCCTGCGCCACCGCCGCCGCCATTTTCAAAAGCTGCATGACCAAACTGGTCATACTGCTTTCTTTTCTGTGCGTCACTTAATACAGCGTATGCTTCTGATGCTTCCTTAAACTTTGCTTCCGCCTCTTTATCTCCGGGATTGATATCCGGGTGGTATTTTTTTGCAAGCTTACGGTATGCTTTTTTGATGGTCGCATCGTCTGCATCGCGTGAAACGCCTAAGACCTCATAATAATCTCTTTTATCTGCCATAACTTTTACCTTTCTTTTTATACGCTTAAAACTGCATGAGGGAAATTCCCCCATGCAGTTTTACCTGAAGCAAATGTTTCAAACCTTATACTTCCTTGTAATCACCATCAACAACGTCATCACCGTAAGGATTTGCACCGGCTGCTCCGGCATCTGCACCAGCACCGGCTCCCATATCAGGACCTGCACCGGCTGCTCCGGCACCGGCTGCCTGCTGTGCTTCATAAAGCTTAGCGAAAAGCTTCTGGGCGCTTTCCATTAACTTTTCTTTTGCTGCCTTAATTTCATCTACCTGTGAATCTGTCATGTTTTCAGCATCGCTGCCCTCAACAAGTGCCTTTAATGCATTTAAGTCTGCTTCTACAGCTGCCTTATCATTTGCATCTAACTTATCTCCGGCTTCATCTAAGGCTTTCTGTGTCTGGAATACCATTGAATCTGCATCGTTGCGGACTTCAATCGCTTCCTTACGTTTCTTATCCTGTGCTTCGTACTCAGCAGCTTCCTTAACTGCCTTATCGATATCTTCATCAGACATATTAGAACCTGCTGTGATTGTAATATGCTGTTCCTTACCTGTTCCTAAATCCTTAGCAGATACATTTACAATACCGTTGGCATCGATATCGAATGTAACCTCAATCTGAGGTACGCCACGTCTTGCCGGCGGAATACCATCCAGTCTGAACTGTCCAAGGGACTTGTTATCCTTCGCGAACTGTCTTTCACCCTGTACAACGTTGATATCAACGGCTGTCTGGTTATCTGCTGCTGTTGAGAAAATCTGACTCTTCTTTGTAGGAATTGTTGTATTTCTCTCAATCAGTCTTGTAGCAATACCGCCCATTGTTTCGATAGAAAGTGACAGAGGTGTAACATCCAGAAGAAGGATTTCACCAGCACCGGCATCTCCTGCTAACTTACCACCCTGGATAGATGCACCGATTGCAACACATTCATCAGGATTTAAAGTCTTGCTTGGTTCATGACCTGTGAGCTGTTTTACCTTATCCTGTACAGCAGGAATTCTTGTAGAACCACCGACTAAGAGTACCTTTGAAAGGTCTGAAGCGGTAAGACCTGCATCATTTAATGCGTTACGTACAGGTTCTGCTGTCTTTTCAACCAGTTCATGTGTTAATTCATCAAATTTAGCTCTTGTAAGAGTCATATCAAAATGCTTTGGACCTTCTGCTGTTGCAGTAATATATGGCAGGTTGATATTGGTTGTTGTAGCGCTTGATAATTCCTTCTTTGCCTGTTCTGCTGCAACTTTTAATCTCTGAAGTGCCATTGTATCCTTAGAAAGGTCTACGCCTTCCTTTGCCTTGAAGTCCTCTAACATATACTGTGTGATTACATTATCAAAGTCATCACCACCGAGTCTGTTGTTACCTGCTGTTGCAAGAACTTCGATAACGCCGTCACCGATTTCGATAATAGATACATCGAATGTACCACCACCGAGGTCATATACCATAATCTTCTGTTCATTTTCGTTATCAAGACCGTAAGCTAAAGCTGCAGCTGTTGGCTCATTGATAATTCTCTTTACATCAAGGCCTGCAATCTTACCGGCATCCTTTGTTGCCTGACGCTGTGCATCGTTGAAATAAGCAGGGACCGTGATAACGGCTTCCGTTACCTTTTCACCTAAATAGTTTTCAGCATCAGCTTTTAATTTCTGTAAAATCATGGCTGAAATTTCCTGTGGTGAGTACTTCTTACCTTCGATTTCCACCTTGTAATCAGTACCCATATGTCTTTTAATAGAAGAAATTGTCTTGTCTGCATTTGTTACAGCCTGACGCTTTGCAGGATCACCAACAAGTCTTTCTCCGTTCTTTGTAAATGCAACAATTGAAGGTGTTGTTCTAAGACCTTCTGTGTTTGCGATAACAACCGGCTTACCGCCTTCCATAACTGCTACGCATGAGTTTGTAGTACCTAAGTCAATACCAATAATCTTTCCCATAGTTATCTTCCTTTCTTAAGGCTTCTGCCCATCATTTACTGATTAATTTGCAACCTTTACCATTGAATGGCGGATTACGGTTTCTCTGTATGTGTAACCCTTTTCGAATTCTTCGACGATAATCCCTTCACCGACTGAATCATCTTCCACATGCATCACTGCATTGTGCAGTTCAGGATTAAATTCCATGCCGAGTGCTTCAATCGGCTTGACATCAGAATCTTCTAACATCTTCATGGTCTGCTTATAGACCATATCCATGCCCTTCGCAAATGGTGTTTCTCTTTCTTCTTCTGAAATTGAATTGAAACCTCTTTCAAAGTTATCAACGATTGGAAGAAGCTTCTTAATCATATCGGAAGCACCCATTTCAAACATGGAAGACTTTTCCTTCTCAGTTCTCTTTCTGAAATTATCAAATTCCGCCATCTGGCGTTTTACTTTATCCTGAAGTTCTTCAATCAATGCGTCCTTCGCATCCTTTTTCTTTGTATCTATTCCATCGGCAGACTGCGATTCGGATGATTGACTCGCTTCCTTCGGATTTTCGGCATCAGTGTTTTCTTTCTGTGCTGCGTGCCATCGTCTTCTGCTCCAGCAGTTTTAGCGGCATCAGCGTCTTTTTCTGTCATCTTTACATCATCGACAGACTCTTTGCTATTTTTCTTTTTCTTCTTT
>ENA-OQIO01000474-OQIO01000474.1-human-gut-metagenome-genome-assembly--contig:-NODE-474-length-21794-cov-2.351595_pt1 | contig 21794 bp, 19 predicted proteins | sample MGYA00242573_ERZ504737 | MGnify/ENA primary metagenome ERZ504737 (study PRJEB26092, sample SAMD00036203) | human gut metagenome | host: Homo sapiens | study: EMG produced TPA metagenomics assembly of...
GAAATTTTCTATGATAAGAAGAAAAAAGATCACTACATGAATCATATGTTCCATGGGTATGACATGGATCGTACCATGCTTCGTATCGGAGCGATGAACATGATGACGCATGGGATTGACAATCCTTTTATTGAGTACAGAGACAGTTTGTCGGATCAGAATCAGGATAAAGAACAGTATTCTCTTGTACTGGCAAATCCACCTTTTAAGGGAAGTCTTGATGCGGAATCAGTGTCGGGAGATTTGCTGAAAGTATGTAAGACAAAGAAGACGGAACTTCTTTTCTTAACTTTATTTTTGCGTATATTAAAAATTGGTGGACGTTGTGCATGTATTGTACCGGATGGAGTGTTATTTGGTTCATCCAAAGCACATAAATCTATTCGAAAAGAAATTGTAGAAAATCAGCGTTTAGAGGCAGTAATTTCCATGCCATCCGGTGTATTCAAACCATATGCAGGAGTATCCACTGCAATTTTGATATTTACAAAGACAGAACATGGTGGAACAGATCATGTATGGTTCTATGATATGAAAGCTGATGGATTTAGCTTGGATGATAAGCGGACTCCTGTTGCGGAAAATGATATCCCGGACATTATAGAAAGATTCAAAAATCGTGAAAAAGAAGTGGACAGAAAGCGTACAGAGCAATCTTTCATGGTTCCGAAAAAAGATATTGTAGAAAATGAGTATGATCTCAGTATTAATAAATATAAAGAGGTAGAATACATCCCGGTAGAGTATCCACCGACTTCTGAAATTATGGCGAATATTCGGGAACTTGAAAATGAAATCGGAAAAGAAATGGATGAACTTGAAAAGTTATTGAAAATGTAGAGGGAATTAATTTCAACACAGCCTCAATATAGTTATTCTCAACAGGCAATAGATTTTATTTATGATGAAATAAAAAAGCACCGAGTACGATACTCAATGACTGGAAGAATAAATTATCAAAAAAATAGCCAACTCCAGGAGCAAAGGATTTTAAGTATTGTATATACCTACTCCCATTCGGAAACCCAGCTTTATTCCTTCACAAGTTGACTATTAATTGTATTATCATAATAATTACATTTGTCAAGACTTATGATGAAGTAGGCTGATACAGTGTGGGAAGTTTAAGGTTTTATGGTGGATAATAAAAATAAGAAAGGAAAAGCAAATTGTAATTTGTGGGGATGATAGATGGATTCGATGAAGTTAGAAGATTGTTGTGAAATACTTGATTCGCAACGAGTTCCAATAACTGGTAGTGATAGAACCTCTGGAGATTATCCATATTATGGAGCAAATGGAATACAGGATTATGTTGATGATTTTATTTTTGATGATGAACTTGTATTGCTTGCTGAAGATGGTGGAAACTTCGGATCAAAAACACGACCAATTGCTTATAGAGTTTCAGGAAAATGTTGGGTAAATAATCATGCTCATGTTTTGAAACCTAAAGCTGGATTGGATTGTAGATTACTTATGCTATTCACTGATGTTCTATGATGTTGGTGGAATGGTAAATGGTGCAACAAGACAGAAACTTACGCAGGCTGCGATGAGGCAGATGATTATTCCTAAGAGAAGTCTAGATGAGCAAATTGAGATTGTTAACATCATTAAGAAGGTTCAGGGGGTGATTGCTTCAAGGAAGGAAGAACTTGAGCAATTAGACCTCTTAATCAAAGCCCGATTTGTCGAGTTGTTCGGAGATATTAATATCAATGATAAAAATTGGAAATATGAGCCTTTAGGAGAACTTTGTACCATTGTTAGAGGCGGTTCACCAAGACCAATAGAACAATTTTTAGGTGGTGATGTGCCTTGGATAAAAATAGGTGATGCAACGGATGGAGATAGTATTTATTTAAACTCGACTAAGGAACACATCATTCAAGAAGGTATAAAGAAGAGTAGGCTCGTAAAGGAAGGAAGCTTGATATTTGCAAACTGTGGAGTTTCGTTAGGGTTTGCGAGGATTATTACTTTTGATGGTTGCATTCATGATGGCTGGCTTGCGATGGAAGATATAGACGAAAGATTGATAAAGTATTCCTGCTGCAAGCATTAAATCAAATGACAGAGCATTTTAGAGCAATTGCACCAGCAGGAACACAACCTAATCTAAATACAGCCATAATGAAGGCATACAAACAGGTAATACCACCTATAGAATTACAAAGAGAATTCATAAATTTTGCTAAGCAAGTCACCAAATCAAAGTTGCAGTGCAGAAAGCATTGGATGAAACACAGATATTATTTGATTCATTAATGCAGGAGTATTTTGGATAAAATTTCTTGATTGTATATGAGAGGAAGATGTTATGCAAGAAAGTGATAAAATTCAAGTATATGATAATCAACCAATTAGAACAGCGTGGGATGAACAGAATGAAGAATGGTATTTTTCGATCGTAGATGTCGTAAGTGTATTAACAGATCAACCGGACAGAAGGCGTGCAGGAAAGTACTGGAGTGTTTTAAAGACTCGACTTAAAAAGGAAGGAAGTCAGTTGCCTACAAATTGTAGTCAACTGAAACTAAAAGCAGATGATGGGAAACGTTATAAAACTGATGTGGCAAATACTGAGCAATTATTGCGTATAATTCAATCTATTCCATCTAAAAAAGCGGAACCCTTTAAACTCTGGCTGGCACAGATTGGACGAGAAAGAATAGAGGAAACCATTGATCCTGAATTAACCATTGATCGGGCATTAGATACATATTCTAAAAAGGGTTATCCTGCAGATTGGATTAATCAGAGGTTACAAACTATCCGAGCTAGAAAAGAATTGACAGATCAATGGCAGACTCATGGAGTTGAAAAGGGAAAGGAATATGCAATTCTGACAGATGAGGTAACGAGAGCCTGGTCGGGAATGAATACTAGACAGTATAAAAATCTAAAGGGATTAAAAAAAGAAAATCTCCGTGATAATATGAGTACACTTGAACTTGCATTAAATATGTTGGCAGAAGCAACGACAACAGAACTTACAAAAGTGCAGAATCCACAGGGATTGGAAGAAAATAGAATTGTTGCCAAGACCGGCGGAAAAATTGCTGGAGACGCAAGAAGACGAATAGAACAAGAAACTGGAACACCCGTAATAACAAGCCAAAATGCAAATAATTTAAGTTCGATCGTGACAGGAATGATCGAAGGGGTTATAGAAAAAGAAGATAAGTAAATAAAGTATTGCAAATGTGGTGAAGGATGCTGGTATCTTGAGAGGAGATAGTAGCATGGAAGAAAAAGTTGTAATTATATTAAATGAAATGTCAGAGTATCTTTCAATTTCTCAAATTGAAAAAATTACAGGAAGTAATTTTGAAAACATTTTTCAGAAAAATGAAGCAAAAAAGCAGGAAATATCTAATCATGATTTTTTGAAAATGTTTTTAGACGCTAAGAAAATCGAAGGATGCTCTGAAAGAACAATACAATATTACAAGGTTACTGTGGAACATTTACTATCCAAGATAGAAGAAAGTGTAAGAAAGATTACAACAGAAGAAATACGTGCATATTTAGCAGATTATCAGAAATGGAATAATTGTTCAAATGTTACGATCGATAATATTAGGAGAAATATTTCAAGTTTCTTTTCATGGTTGGAGGAAGAGGACTATATTCTTAAAAGTCCAATGAGAAGGATTCATAAAATTAAAACAAAAACGGTAGTTAAAAGCGTAATTACCGACGAAGGAATAGAAAGGCTTCGAGATAATTGTATGGAGAAGCGAGACCTGGCGATAATAGATTTATTGTATTCTACTGGAATCCGAGTCGGTGAACTTGTGAATCTTAATATAGATGATATTGATTTGGAAGGGCGAGAATGTATTGTTTATGGAAAAGGTGATAAAGAAAGACGAGTATATTTTGATGCAAAAGCAAAAGTACATTTGCAGGAATATATTGAAAGGAGACAGGATAATAATCAAGCACTTTTTGTAACATTGGACGCACTCATGATCGGTTAAAGATAAGCGGAGTGGAAATTAGACTACGACAGTTGGGAAGAAGACTTGATTTGGAACGAATACATCCACATAAGTTCCGAAGAACAATGGCTACAAGAGCGATTGATAAAGGGATGCCAATTGAGCAGGTACAAAAAATACTGGGACATTCGCAAATAGATACAACGATGCAATACGCGATGGTAAATCAGAATAATGTAAAGTCGTCACATCAAAAATATATGTCATAAAAAATGCAAAAACGTTTTCAAATTGTAATTTGCTGAAAAAAATATATGGTTAGGGTAAAACTTGAAGATGTTTGTGAACGAGGAACATCAAATTTGAAAATGTCAGATGTTACAGATTTATCAGGAAACTATCCCATATATGGAGCGGCTGGATATATAGGGAATGTCGATTTCTATCATCAGATAAATCCATATGTAGCTATTGTAAAGGATGGTGCAGGAATTGGAAGAGCAATGTTATGCCCAGCTCAATCATCGATTATTGGAACAATGCAATATTTATTGCCGAAAAAAATATTCTTCCTCGATATCTTTATTACGTTGTAAAATATATGCATTTAGAGAAATATTTTACAGGTGCAACAATACCACATATTTATTTTAAAGATTACAAAAATGAAACATTTAATTTAGAGGCTCTCGAAAGACAAAAAGAAATTGTTACGGTGCTTGAAAAATGTGAAAGAGTAATAGAATACAGAAAACGTGAATTAAATGAGTTGGATAGTTTAATCAAAGCCCGATTTGTCGAGTTGTTCGGAGATATTAATATCAATGATAAAAATTGGAAATATGAGCCTTTAGGAGAACTTTGTACCATTGTTAGAGGCGGTTCACCAAGACCAATAGAACAATTTTTAGGTGGTGATGTGCCTTGGATAAAAATAGGTGATGCAACGGATGGAGATAGTATTTATTTAAACTCGACTAAGGAACACATCATTCAAGAAGGTATAAAGAAGAGTAGGCTCGTAAAGGAAGGAAGCTTGATATTTGCAAACTGTGGAGTTTCGTTAGGGTTTGCGAGGATTATTACTTTTGATGGTTGCATTCATGATGGCTGGCTTGCGATGGAAGATATAGACGAAAGATTGATAAAGTATTCCTGCTGCAAGCATTAAATCAAATGACAGAGCATTTTAGAGCAATTGCACCAGCAGGAACACAACCTAATCTAAATACAGCCATAATGAAGGCATACAAACAGGTAATACCACCTATAGAATTACAAAGAGAATTCATAAATTTTGCTAAACAAGTCACCAAATCAAAAGTTGTTTAACCAAAAGCATTTTAAAACTCCCACTTTAGTGGTATCATTATAGTAATTATTATCAAGGAAGCGAGTACCAGATCATCTTTCAAATGAAAGTAAAGTCAACGGAGGGGCGAGGTATGGTTACAAATTTCGATTATCTAAAAAATGAGTCAAAATTTTCTGCTTTTGCGGATGTTGCGATATCTGCTGAAAGGATTATTCTTATTGATCCGGAAGCTTGTATCCTGAACTGTCGTCGTGCCATGGAATTTGCAGTTAAGTGGATGTATTCAGTAGATGTAGAGCTTGAAATGCCTTATCAGGATAACCTTCAGAGTTTGATGAATGTAGGGGAATACAGACAGATTGTAGGTTCTGATATTTGGAAAAGAATGGATTATATCCGCAGATGTGGAAATAATGTAGCACATAGCAACAGAAAGTTAGGAAAAGATGAGGCGATGCTTTGTCTTGAAAATTTATATATTTTTCTTGATTATGTGGCGTATTGTTATGCAAAGGAATATGAAGAACGTGATTTTAATCCAACATTGATCACGTTGAGAGCTAAAAAAGCAAAGGAATCCAAAGAAGCTGCTGATGCGATAAAAGAAGAATTAGTAAAAGAGCAGGAAAAGACAGTTCAGCAGGGACTTGATCTGCAGAAGTTACTGAAAGAAAATGCTTCATTGAAGGAAGAACTTTCAGCAAGAAGACAGGAGCAGCAGCAGACCTATACACCAAAGCCGCTTGATCTGTCAGAATATGATACAAGAAAGCTCTATATAGATGCTATGCTTACAGATGCCGGATGGACAGAAGGAAAGGACTGGATAAATGAAGTCCCTCTTTCAGGAATGGCAAATAAATCAGGAACAGGTTATGCAGATTATGTTCTTTATGATGATATGCACCGACCGCTGGCAATTATTGAAGCGAAGAGAACGTGTGCAGATGTGGCTGTGGGACGGCAGCAGGCAAAGTTATATGCAGATATTATAGAAAAAGAGTGTGGAAGAAGACCGGTTATTTTCCTTACGAATGGATTTGAAACGCATATTATAGACGGACAATATCCTGAAAGAAAATGCTCTTTCATTTATTCAAAAAGAGATCTGGAAAAGTGGTTTAATCTGCTGGCGATGAGGACAAGCCTTAAGAATGTTACGGTGGATAAAAATATCGCAGGACGCTATTATCAGGAGGCGGCAATTAAGGCAGTATGTAGCAGTTTAGATGAAAAGAACCGCAGAAAAGCATTGCTTGTTATGGCAACAGGATCAGGTAAGACAAGAACGGTGATTGCTTTATGTAAGATTCTGTTGGATGCCGGGTGGGTAAAGAATATTTTATTCCTTGCAGACCGTAATTCTCTTGTTACGCAGGCAAAGAGAAGTTTTGTTAATCTGCTTCCCAGTCTTTCCTGCACAAATCTTGTAGAAGAGAAAGATAATTATAATGCACATTGCGTCTTTTCTACGTATCAGACGATGATCAACTGCATTGATGTTGTAAACGATAAAGAGGGGAAGCTTTTTACCTGTGGTCATTTTGATCTTGTGATTTGCGATGAGGCACACCGGTCGATCTATAATAAATATAAGGATATTTTCCATTATTTTGATGCTCCATTGATAGGATTGACAGCAACCCCCAAGTCTGAAATTGACAAGAATACCTATGAGGTGTTTGAATTAGAAGATGGGGTGCCGACTTATGGATATGATCTTGCTCAGGCGGTAAAAGATGAGTATCTTGTAGATTATATTTCGATTGAATCAAAGTTAAAATTTATTGATCAGGGAATTGTCTATGATGAATTGTCGGAAGAAGAAAAAGAAGAATATGAAAGAACCTTTGTGGATGAAGAGGGCAAGATTCCTGAAGTTATTTCTTCCTCTGAATTAAATACCTGGATTTTTAATGAAGATACGATCAGGCAGGCATTAAATATTTTAATGACAGAAGGAATTAAGATTGAGTATGGTCAGAAATTAGGTAAGACAATTATTTTTGCGAAGAATCATAATCATGCAGAAAAGATACTGGAAGTATTTAATAAAGAGTATCCATATCTTCCAGATTATGCACGAGTAATTGATAATCGAATGACCTATGCACAAAGTGCGATTGATGAGTTTGCGGATCCGAAAAAGATGCCACAGATTGCAATTTCAGTTGATATGTTGGATACAGGGATTGATGTACCGGAGATTTTGAATTTGGTCTTTTTCAAAAAAAGTCATGAGTAAGGCAAAATTTTGGCAAATGATCGGACGCGGTACAAGACTTTGTCCGGAGCAGTTGGATGGTGAGGATAAGCAGAAATTTTACATTTTTGATTTCTGTGGGAATTTTGAATTTTTCCGTTTAAATAAGGGACGGGCATCGGCGAAGATGATCGCTCTTCAAAGTGCAGTTTTTAATTTGAAGTTTGAAATTACATATCAGCTTCAGTCGGCAGAATATCAGACAGATCGTCTGATTGCATACAGAAATGCTCTGGTCAGGGAAATGAGCGAAAGAGTACAGAAATTACCAAGAGATAATTTTGCAGTACGGCAGCACCTGAAATACGTTGAAATGTATTCTGATGAGACGAATTATCAGGCTCTTACTTATGGAGATACCGTGACTGTAAAAGAGGAAGTTTCTCCACTGATTCAGCCGGAAGAGGACGAGGCAAATGCAGTCAGATTGATGCATTGATGTATAGGATAGAGCTTGCATATCTGATGGGAAAAAAGGATATAAAAGCAAGAGGAGATCTGCGAAAGAAAGTAAAAGGAGTAGCAGGTGTGGCTAATATTCCTGAGATCCAGGCACAGACAGATCTGATCCAACAGATTCTTACTACGGATTATGTTGAAGAGGCCGGAGTGGATGAATTTGAAGAAATCAGAGAAAAGTTGCGTAATCTGATGAAATATATCCCAGGACAGAAAAGACGCTATGATACGAATTTTGAAGATGATGTATTGTCAATCGAGTGGAAAGAAGCGGAACTTGAGAATGACGAGCTGAAGAATTATAAGGCAAAAGCAGAGTTTTATATCCGACAGCATCAGGATAATATTGCTATTGCAAAGCTTAAGACAAATCAGCCACTGACTAGTACAGATATAGAGAGTCTGGAAAAAATTTTGTGGAAAGAAGTTGGAACAAGGTCTGATTACGAACAGGAAATAGGGGAAAAGCCATTGGGCGAATTTGTTCGTGAGATTGTGGGACTTGATATGAATGCGGCAAAGGAAGCATTTTCAGAATATCTGACGGATACGAATCTTGATAGCAGACAGATTTATTTTGTGAACCAGATTGTAGAATATATCGTGCATAATGGAATGCTGAAAGATTTTTCAGTTCTTCAGGAAGCACCATTACTGATCAGGGAAGTGTCGTTGAGATTTTTAAGGATATAACAGTATGGATGGGAATTAAAAGAGTAATAGACAGTATCAATGCAAATGCTGCTGCATAATATGAAGTGGACGGTGTTGATGAAACATCTACAAAGGCATAATAAAGAATAAAAGTGTTGTAAATAGAAGGAAAAACAGACGGGATTCGGAACGTAAGTGATACGGTTCTGATCCCGTCTGTTTTGTCAGTAAGTCAACTGTTTTGTCAGTAAGTCAACTGTTTTGTTAGTGAGTGAACTACTGATTTATATAATAAATAGCAGTTTATTTCACCAGGTTATTTATGGATCATTCCAAGAAATGTTTCATGGATCTTTGTATCCTGATCCAGTTCCGGATGAAATGCAAATGCCATCTGATTGTGATATTTTACTCCGACGATCCGATCCTGTACGACACTTAAAACTTCCGGTTTTTCTCCGGCTGTATCAGCATGAACGCTTTCCACATAAGGTGCACGGATGAAAGTCATAGAAATTTCACCAATTCCGTTGGCGTTGGCAGTAGTATGGAAACTGCCGAGCTGACGTCCATAGGCATTTCGTCTGACTGTCATGGGAAGAGTCCCGAAGTAGGATTCCTCCTGACCGGCAATATCCGAAGCAAGCAGGATCATTCCTGCACAGGTTGCGAGAACCGGCATACCGGAGCAGATTTTTTCTTTTAAAGGTTCAAACATATCAAGATCATGCAGAAGTTTTCCCTGGACGGTGCTTTCACCACCGGGAAGAATGAGACCGTCGAAGTCTTTTTGCAGATCACCAGCTTTTCTGAGTTCGATGGTATCTGCACCGAGCTTCTGGAGCATATGCTCATGTTCTATGAATGCCCCCTGCAGGGCAAGAACTGCAATCGTCATAGTCTTATTTACCCCTTTCAGCCATAAGAAGTGCGATTTCCTGCTCATTGATACCGACCATGGCTTCTCCGAGATCTGCGGAAAGTTCAGCGATCAGTTTTGCATCAGTATAATTTGTTACAGCCTGAACGATGGCAGCGGCACGTTTTGCCGGATTACCGGACTTGAAGATACCGGAGCCGACGAAGACACCTTCTGCTCCCAACTGCATCATCAGGGCTGCATCTGCAGGAGTTGCGACACCGCCGGCTGCGAAGTTTACGACCGGAAGTTTTCCGTTTTCATGGACATAGAGAACAAGGTCAAATGGAACCTGAAGCTGCTTTGCTGCCTCAAAGAGCTCATCTTCACGCATTCCTTTGATCCGGGCAATTTCACTGTTCATCATTCTCATATGACGGACAGCCTGGACGATATCACCGGTTCCCGGCTCTCCCTTTGTACGGATCATAGAAGCACCTTCATTAATTCTTCTTAAAGCTTCTCCGAGGTCTTTTGCACCGCAGACGAAAGGAACGTCAAAGTCACGCTTGTTGATATGGTATACATCATCAGCAGGGGAAAGAACTTCACTTTCATCGATATAATCAATCTCAATGGCCTGAAGCACCTGTGCTTCTGCAAAATGCCCGATTCTGCATTTTGCCATAACCGGAATGGACACTGCCTCCTGGATTCCACGGATCATTTTCGGGTCACTCATACGGGAAACACCACCTGCTGCACGGATATCTGCCGGAATCCGTTCAAGAGCCATAACTGCACATGCACCTGCTGCTTCTGCAATTTTTGCCTGCTCCGGTGTCGTTACATCCATGATGACACCACCCTTTAACATCTGAGCCAGATTTTTGTTCAGTTCATATCTTTCGTTTGTATTCATTGGTAAATCCTCCCTTTAAGAATCGTATTTTAGAATATAGTGGAAATTCTTTACAATTTCGACAGGTATTAGTATAATTGCATTGTGACTATAGAAAAATATTCAATTTAGATATAATCAAAAAGGTCAGAACGGAGAAAATAGAATAGATGTTGACATATAATTTTGAAAATATAGGGTCAGATTCCCTGTATGAATTTTTGTATAAATGTATCAAAATGACATAATACAGGGGATAATCTTAAGTGGTGAGAAGCTGCCTTCCAAGAGGGCACTTGCGAAAAATCTGGCTATAAGCGTGATCACGGTAGAGAATGCCTATGGTCAGCTTCTTGCAGAAGGATATATTTATTCCATTCCTAAAAGCGGGTATTATGTGTCGGATCTGAGTGGGATTCCGGTACATCAGACAGAGTATACGTCAGAAACGTATGAGGCGGAAGAGCAGGGGACAGAATTCACGGACTGCAAAAGCCGGGGACAAAGTACTTCTGACCGGAGGAGAAAATGCATTTATTGCGGATTTTACAAGCAATCAGACGGAGCATGCTGCATTTCCTTTTTCAATCTGGAATAAGACCATGCGGGCAGTCATGAATGATTATCAGAAGGAAATGATGATCAATCCCCCCTGTGGAGGTGTGATGGAACTGCGGAAAAGTATTTCCAGTTATCTTAAAGAATTTTGTGCCATGTATGTAAGACCGGAACAGATCATTATCGGAGCAGGAACAGAGTATCTGTATAGTATTCTGATCCAGCTTCTTGGGAGAAATGTCTGTTATGGAGTGGAGAATCCGGGCTATCCAAAGATTGCAAAAATCTACGCAGTATGGGTGTAAAGTATGAGTATATTGATCTGGATGAAGAGGGAACTTCTGCAAAGAAACTGGAAGAAAAAAAAGTAGATATCATGCATATTTCCCCATCTCATCATTTCCCGACCGGAATGGTGATGCCGATCAGCAAGAGGTATGAACTGCTTGGATGGGTTACGAGAAAAAAGGAACGGTATATCATAGAAGATGATTATGACAGTGAGTTAAGACTTGCGGGGAAACCGATTCCGTCTCTGCAGAGTATCGATGTATCAGGCAAGGTGATTTATATTAATACATTTGCGAAGACACTCTGTTCTACTGTCCGAATCAGTTATATGGTACTTCCTGAAGCACTGGCAGAGAAATATTACAGAGAACTTTCATTTTATTCCTGTACTGTGTCTAACTTTGAACAGTATACACTGGCAGCATTTATGAATGCAGGTGCATTTGAGAAGCATATCAATAGGCTGAGAAACTATTATCAGCATAAGCGGGATCTGATCTTAAGTACATTTCTCAAAGAGCCTTTGGGAAAATATATTACGATCAGTGAAGAGGATTCAGGTGTGCATTTCCTGATGCATGTCAATACTTCCATGAGTGAGCAGGAATTTCTTTTAAAGACAAGGGCGAAAGGAATCCGGCTGGCAACGTTGTCTTCTTTTTATAATGCGGAACAGAAAGACAGCAGATATGAAAATACGTATGTTATGAATTATTCCTTTGTGGACTGCGACCGGTTGGAATATGTGGCACAGACGCTTTATAAGATCATTCATCCATAGAAGGAGGAGTTTAGTATGGAGCAGCTTTTTACTGTATGGGGAGAGACGCTGGATAAAGAGCATGTACTTGACGAATATCCAAGACCGCTGATGGTAAGGGACAGTTATCTGAATCTCAATGGGTACTGGGACTATGCATTTACACAGGAATTTGTATGCCCGAAAGAATTTGACGAAGATCTTAGTTCCTTTTTCACCGGAGGCAGCATTATCAGGTGTGAACCGTCAGTTAATGCCGGATGAATATCTGTGGTATCACCGGACATTTTCTGTTGACGGGCATAAGACAAAAAGAGCAGGTGAATCCTTTCCAGAGGAAGATCCGGAATCCGGGATGGGAGCAGACCTGACAGAGGAAAGACTGCTTCTTTCACTTTGGAGCTGTGGATCAGGCGTGCGTTGTATGGGTGAATGGACAGCGGATCGGAAAGCATACAGGTGGGTATCTGCCTTTTGAATTTGAGATCACAGAGGCAGTGCAGGCAGGAGAAAATGATCTGGTTGTGGCTGTGAAAGACCTGAGTGATACATCGTATCATTCCAGGGGAAAGCAGAAGCTGGAAAGAGGCGGCATGTTCTATACGGCTCAAAGTGGGATCTGGCAGACTGTCTGGCTGGAAAGAGTCCCGGAAAAGTATATAAAAGAAGTGGAGACGCTCCCTGAACCGGATGAGGAAAAAGTCCGTATCATAGTCCGGTCTGGTGCAGAATATGCTGTAAAGATTGTGCTGCAAAAGCCAAAGATCCACAAAGAGCTGAAGAAAAATGTACCGGATGATCCAGTGGAGGACATGACCGGGAGCAGAATAGCAGATCCGGTGGAAAGTACAACAGAAACCACAATAGGAACATTTTATGGAAAGACGAATGAATGGCTGGAGATTCCGGTTCAGGATGTGCAAATGTGGACATGTGATACACCGTATCTTTATGATTTTACTGTTGAGATGGAGAAAGACAGGGTAGCAGGTTATTTTGCCATGAGAAAATTCACACTGGAAAAAGATGGACAGGGATTCGTGCGGATCTGCCTGAACTATCAGGTACAGTATCAGAATGGAGTACTGGATCAGGGCTACTGGCCGGATGGACTGTATACCGCACCTTCAGATGAAGCTATGATCTTTGATCTGGAGCAGATGAAGAAATGCGGATTTAATATGGTACGGAAACATTTGAAAATAGAGCCGCAGAGATGGTATTATCATTGCGACAGGCTGGGGCTGGTCGTATGGCAGGATCTGGTCAATGGCGGAGGAAAATACAAGCACTGGTTTGTGACGTATGCGGCAACGCTGATGTCCTGGTGGAAGATTCGGATGAGAGATATTTATTCGGGGCTTCTGGCAAGAAAAGAAAAGGAAGGCCGCCTGGAATTTGTGAAAGAAATGAAGGAGACGGTACATCGGTTAAAAGGCATCCAAGTATTGCCGCCTGGGTCATCTTTAATGAGGGCTGGGGGCAGTTTCAGACAGAAGATATGACCGCTATTCTCAGAAAAGAAGATCCTGACCGGCTGATCGATCAGGCCAGTGGGTGGTTCGATCAGGGGGGAGGAGATTTTTGCAGCCTTCATAATTATTTCTTTAAGCTGAAGATCCACCCGGAAAAGGAGAGGGCATCAGTTCTTTCGGAATTTGGAGGATACAGTTACCGGATCGAAGGACATAGTGCCTGTGGAAAACTTTATGGATATGGGATCTGCAGGGGTAAAAAAGCACTGAACCGTCGATACAGAAAAAGAATGGAACAGGTGAAAAATCTGATAGATGAAGGTTTGTGTGCCAGTGTCTATACACAATGGTCAGATATTGAAGAAGAAGTCAACGGAGTTTATACATACGACCGAAAGATCAGAAAGATTGATTGAAAGAGTGAGAAAAGAATGAGAATCATGCAGGAGAGGACAGACAACAGGAGTCAGTAGTAGAAAGGAAAAATGAAAATGATGTTACGCTTTGTAAATGCAAGAAATGATAAAAAGAAACTGAATGAAATTAAAAAATTATATGATGAGGCATTTCCAAAAGAAGAACAGATTCCCTTCTGGATTTTGAGAAAAGCAAGCCGTACATCAACCGCAGATCTGATGCAGGTATATGATGATGATCTTTTAGTAGGATTTATCCATCTGGTTTATTTTGAGGATGTGGTCTATCTGTATTATTTTGCAATCGAGCCGGATGAAAGAGGTCAGGGGTATGGAAGCAAAATCCTGCAGGCATTACGCCGCCGGTTTTCGGCACGCAGGATCATTTTGAATATAGAGGTGGTAGATGAGAACTGTGACAATTATGAAGAACGGAAAAAAAGAAAAGAGTTTTATCTGAAAAATGGATTCCGGGAGGCAGGATACAGTACAAGAGAGTATGGCGTAGAATATGAGATGCTGTATCTGGGAGGAAATGTATCCTATGAAGAATTTCTGGCATTGATCCGGAAATATTTCGGACGGACACTGGCGTTGATGGTGAAGAAAAATTTTAAAAAAGCGTAAGGAAAAAGGCATAGATAAAAGGTGGGCAGAACCCGAGTTTGAGTTCTGTCCACCTTTTTAGCTGCCAGGTATGCGGCAAAAGATCCAATGGACTTTTTCAGCTACTGGAAAGCCGGGATGATGCTAAATCAGATGTGTACTTTCCAGCTTTTCAGTAAATGCATCATTTAATTTTATAACCGGTTTGCGAAGCAGCAGTCCGAGTAAAAGTGAAAAGATCAGGAAGATTCCTAAATACCCCAGTTCTTTGACATAGTTCATACCGTAGAAGCCTGCAACGCATTCACGCATGGCATTCATGCTGTGTGTAAATGGAAGCAGAGGATATACAGCCTGGAAAAATTTCGGAGCACACTGGATCGGGAATGTACCACCACTTCCGGCTACCTGCATGACCATAAGGACAACGGCAACCGCTTTACCAATATCACCAAAGGAGACAGTCAGTGCATAGATCAGATTGACATAAACAAAACTTGTAAACCAGCCCGTTACCAGGAACAGGAAAGGATGTTCGCACTGAATACCAAGGAAATACAGGTCTCCCAGACAGATCAGTCCGCTCTGTAACAGCCCGATACATACAAAGAGGAGCTGACGTCCAAAGTAGAGCTGATGTGGTTTCGCTCCGGAAAGCTTCTTAACTACCGATTCAGAGACATTGACTTTGAGCATGGCTGCCATAACAACAGCCCCCACCCAGATTGCCAGTGTGGAATAAAAAGGAGCCATGGCAGTTCCGTAATTTTCAATTGGATAGATTTTTGTCTCATTCAGGCTTACCGGTGCTGCAAGGAAAGCTCCGATCGTCTGTGGATCTTCGACAAGAATATTTTCAAGCATCTGCACACCATCACTGCCATCTGTGGAAAGTGTGGTGGAGACTTTCTGCAATTTTTCAGAAGATTCATTCAGCAGACTGACGGTCTGTTCAAGAGCTTCTTTCACAGTGGAAAGATCTGTGGATGCAGATCCGGTGACAGAACGGATTTGTTTTACACTGTTGTCTACCTGCCTAAGAGGCTCACAAGGGAGGAACTGGTGGAGTCAAGATTCGTGGCGAGACCATCCAGGCTGCTTTTCACATTCTGCTCATAAGAGGTCTTTACCGAGTTGACAGAAGCTGTTCCCCGGGCAAGCAGATCATCCAGTTCTTTCTTTAAAGTGGAAGCATCGGCAGTGGCTGAAGGAAGGGCAGCAGCAATTTCATCCAGTTTATTTTTGATCTGTGTCTGCTGGTCGATCGCCTGTTGGATCTGTACGTTCAGTCCATTGATCGCCTGAACGAGAGCTGTCTGATCCGGGTGTGCATTAGCAATGGCGGTCAGGGAATCTGATAATTCCTGATAACCGGAAATCAGATTCTGCACACGGCCGCTGACTGCCTGAATGGCATTGGAGCAGGATGCAGCGTCAGTTGAATAAGAGTCGAGTGCTTTGTCGATGGCAGCAGATACAGAAGAATAAAAATCAGCATTCTGCTTCAGTGCGGTATTGATATCAGAAGTTGTTCCTGTCAGGGCAGAAGTCAGTGAATCAATTCCATTTTCTGCCTGATTCAGTGCATTGACACTTCTTTTTGTTCCTTTTCCCGATTGCTCAAGAAAAGAGGTAGTCGTATCCAGCATTAATGCTCCGGCATCGGTCATATCAGAAAAGGCTTTCACCGTACCGGAAATATTTCCGAGGTCATCGGAAATCTGTGCCAGAGAAGCAGCGAGATGTTCAGTCAGGGACTCATCTCCGGTTTTGGCGGAAACATCATTTACGAACTGAAGTGCCTCAAGTGTCGTTTTGGAGACTGTGGTAATGAACGTTTCATTGACCTGATGCTGGACAGAGCTGGCACCTTTCTGTGTGACTTTCGGGGCGATGGCATTTTCTTTTTCATTGATGTAGTAGGTGATATCAGGATGTACGACATCTGAAGTAAAAAGACTCATCATATCTTTACTGAAGTCTTCAGGGATGACAATGGCAGCGTAGTACTTACCGGATTGTACCCCTTTTTTCGCATCTTTTGCATCTGTGAAGACCCAGTTCAACTGCTTATTTCCCTGCAGTTCACTGATGACATCGTCTCCAAGGTTCAAATTGACAGGAAGAAGTTCCCCTTTATACCCTTCATCGTTGCTGGCTACGGCAACCTTCAGATTGCCGGTATTTCCATAAGGATCCCAGCTCGCAGCAATATTGAACCATGCGTAGAGTGTCGGGATCACGGTAATTCCCATGATGACGATCATTGCGATGACATTTTTATGGATCCTGAGTAGATCATTTTTAAAAATCTGAATGATATTTTTCATCGGTTAATCCTCCTTTCTGCGGAAAGTCTCCAGCATTTCATCAAAAGTCATGCCGGCAAGCTGCTGCTGTTCTTCCAGTTTCGAGTGAATAAATTCAACAATGATCAGGAACAATGCGATGGCAATGATCGAAATGATCCAGAGTACAAGGAAGATGATTTTCGATTCCAGGCTGAACATCAGAATCAGGAAGATCAGAGGAATCAATGCAATTGCAAGGAATCCATAGCGTACCATTCTTCTGTAGTTCTTTTCAAAAGCCTGTGCCTTGGCAGCGGTTGTCAGTTTCAGCTCTTCCTGTGAAAGAGAGGCTTTCAGAAGGAGAGCAAGCTGCGTACTGCGGCTGACGGAAATTTCATGAGGTTCGCACATCATAAATTCAGTCTCAGCCAGTTTCTTGTCAAAAAGATGGTTCAGTCCGGCAAGAAGCGGGCGAAGTTCCAAGTCCGATCAGTAAAGAGAGTGGAACATAGGCGAGCAGCAGGATCATAAGATCTTTTCGGAAGGTTGTTCCGTAAAATCCTGCGATACATTCTCTCATAGCTCCGACTCCGTAAGTAAATGGAAGGAGTGGATGGAGCTTCTGGAAAAATACAGGTGTCATTTCAACCGGATAAGTACCGGAAGAGCCGGGAATCTGTAAAATAACGAGAATGACGCACAGTGCTTTTCCAATATGTTTAAAAGTAAGCGAAAGTGCGTAGATGATATTCACGTATACAAAGGAACAAATCACACCGGTCAGAATAAACTGAGCCGGATGTACGCACTGGATTCCCGGAAGAAGTACATCTCCAAGGCAGACAATAAAGCCCTGGATCATACCTACTGTGACGAATAACAGCCAGCGTCCAAAGTAAAGTGAGACAGAACCATAGGAACGCATGGTCTGATCGCGGTCAACCTCCATTTTTAAAATGGCGATCAGGACGATTCCGCCAACCCAGATCGCAAGGTTTGTGTAAAAAGGAGTCATGGATGAACCGTAATTTTTTACAGAATAAAAAGTTTCTGTTTCAATCTCCACCGGGGAGGACATAAATTCGGAAATCTTATCAGCATTCATTCCTTCCAGAGAAAGGAGCGTCTGGAAAGTAGCCGAACTGGTAATGGCATTCAGATCCGTCTGCACAGTTCCAAGCCGGTCGGAAACGGTAGAAAGGGCATCTTTTGTACCGTTCAGTGCGTTGGCTGTATCGGTCAGACCAGAATCAAGCTGCGTCAGGATTCCCCTGAGCTGCTCGGAAGTTGCCGGAACACCATTCAGGATTCCGGTCAGTTCTCCGGTGAGCGAGGAAAATGTATCCAGCGTTGCATTGAGCTGTGGGAGCAGATTTTCGTCCAGTGTCGTTCTGAAAGAATGCAGTCCGTCGATACTCTGCTGCGTGAGCGAGGAAATATCCTGCCGGGTCTGAGAGGTTGTATCCAAAGCATTTTTAATACTTGTATTTGCAGTACTTAAGCTGTTGAGCAGAGTCTGGTTTTCCTGATTCTGTGCCTGTAATTTTGCAATAGCGGCAGAAAGCTGTTCACTGACAACCGGTGTGGAGGCAGCAATTTCCTGCATTTTTTCCAAAAGGGATGCATTCAGAGCTGTTACGTTTCCGGCAGAGTCCAGAGCCTGCTGGAGAGACTGGTTGATCTTTCCGGCACTTCCTTCCAAAGAAGTCAGCCCCGAAGAGACAGAACTGTTCGCACTGTTCAGGATCTGTTCTCCGTCGGAAATGGATTTGGAAAGTGAGGAGGAAAAATCTCCCGCTGCCTGTCGGCCTGTTTTCAGTGCATCCTGTGCATTTTCAAGGGCAGATGCTCCGGAAACGGCTGCATTTCCAAGAGAATCAGAAGCATCTTTTGCATCTGAGATCAGATCATGGGACTGGGAAGTCTTTTCTGTAAACTCAGTTAAAAGTGCTTCGTATTCATTTAAGTTCTTATCTGCTTTTTTCAGAAGCGAGACAATCTCAGAATTAGTAGAATTTACAGTTCCGGACAGATCCGAAATGGATTCTTTTAGCACTTCTGATACAGATTCAGCGGCAATGGATGAAAAAGTATCGTTGATCTGGGTCTGGATCGTACTTGCTCCGGTATCTGTGATCTTTGGAGCGATGGCATTTATCTTTTCATTAATATAGTAATTCAGTTCCGGTGTTTCAAGAGTACCGGAAAGAACACTGAGAAGGGAATCGCTGAAGTCTTCAGGGATTACAATAGCTGCATAATATTTTCCCGAACGGACTCCGTCAACTGCTTTCTCTTCAGAAGTAAAGACCCAGCCAAGCTGGTCATTTTCTTTCAGATTTTCCATGATCTGATCACCGGCATTGATCGTGAGATCATTGCTGGAGGCATCCTGATCATTATTGGCAACGGCAATCTGAATCGCTGAAGTATTTGCATAAGGATCAATATTGGCAGCAATATTGAACCAGGCATAGAGTGAAGGCAGGATTGCAACACCTGCCATGACCAGCATGGCTGCCGGACTGTGAATGAGCCGCCGCAGATCGCGGCGAAAGATTCGCATTGCTTTTTTCATAAATAACACTCCTTTTAAAAGAAATATTCTAGTAATAGATACAATGTTGATTTTCTTGCTAAAAAGTATTATATTAATGAAGAAACTAATTTACAACCATCAATGAACAACCTATCTGTCTCTTAGTAGACAAAATGATGAAAAATGACCAGTATTTATTTGTCTGACAGGGCTGCCTAGAGAAAAAGATAACGGGAAATGGGAGTAAAGAGGTGTAAATGGTCACATAAAGGGGGAGATTTTATGCAGAAAAAGACGGACCGGCGGGTGAGAAAGACGAAAAGTCAGCTCAGAAAAGGTCTGGCACATCTGATGAAAGAAAAAAGTATCGGAGAGATCACGGTGAAAGAACTGGTAGATGAGGTGGATATTAATCGTTCTACTTTTTATCTTCACTATTCGGATATCCCAACGCTTTTGAGAGAGATTGAAGATGAGATGATGGATGAGATGAAGCGTGCGATCCATGATCATCCAATCGACCGAGAAAATGATTCCGCATTTTCTTTTATTAAAGATATTTTTCAGGTACTTGACCGTAACCGGGAAATTGGATGTGCTTTGATCGGACCTTATGGAGATATTGGTTTTATCCATAAGATGGAAGATCTTTTGGAGGAAAATTCAAGAGAAGTTTTACTGCAGATGTTTCCGGAAAAATCAGGCGAGATGAATTATTTTTACTCTTATTGCCTGAATGGATGTCTTGGCCTTGTCAAGACATGGCTTGAGGACGGAGAGGATAAAAGTCCGGATTATGCGGCTGATATGACTTACCGGATGGTAGTAAGTTCGGTGAAGGCATTTTATGACAAGAAAGAAGGAAGAGAGGAAAGTTAAGAATGCAAAGAGAAAAATTTGGCTCACGGCTGGGATTTATCCTGATCTCAGCCGGTTGTGCCATCGGTCTGGGGAATGTCTGGCGGTTCCCGTATATTACCGGAAAATACGGTGGAGCAGCATTTGTATTGATCTATCTGGTATTTCTGGTGCTTTTGGGGCTGCCGATCATGGTCATGGAATTTGCTGTAGGACGTGCAAGTCAGGCAAGCGTTGCGATGTCATTTGACCGGCTGGAGCCACTGGGAACAAAATGGCACTGGTATAAATGGTTTGGCATGGCGGGAAATTATCTCCTGATGATGTTTTATACGACGATCGGAGGGTGGATCCTGCTGTATGTATTTAAGATGGCAGGTGGTGAGTTTGAAGGAAAGAATGCAGATGAGATTGCAGGTGTCTTCGGAAATCTGATGGAGAAACCGGGGCTGATGACAATCTGTATGATCCTAGTTGTAGCAGTCTGCTTTGGGATTGTCTGCATGGGATTGCAGAAGGGAGTAGAAAAGATTACCAAGAAAATGATGATTCTTTTACTGGCACTGATGGTGATTCTGGCAATCCGTTCTGCAACCTTCCGGGTGCAGGAGAAGGAATCAGATTCTATCTGTTGCCAGACTTTAAAAAGGCAGCAGAATCAGGACTGAAAGAAGTTATTTTTGCAGCCATGGGACAGTCTTTCTTTACATTAAGTCTTGGCATCGGTGCGATTGCAATTTTTGGAAGTTATATTGATAAAAAGAGAAGGCTGACAGGAGAGGCAGTCTGTGTGACAGTACTGGATACATGCGTGGCACTGATCGCTGGAATGATCATCTTTCCGGCATGCTTTGCCTTTGGAGTTCAGCCGGACAGTGGTCCGAGTCTGATTTTTATTACACTGCCGAATATTTTCAATTCCATGAGTGGTGGAAGAATCTGGGGAACCTTATTTTTCCTGTGCATGCTTTTTGCGGCAGCATCTACGGTCATTGCAGTTTTTGAAAATATCATTGCATTTGCAATGGATCTGACCAACTGCTCAAGAGCGAAGGCAGTCGTGATAAATCTGATCGCTATTGTGATCCTTTCTCTGCCATGCATTCTGGGCTTCAATGTACTGAGCGGATTCCAGCCACTTGGAGCAGGAAGTAATGTACTGGATCTGGAAGATTTTATTGTGAGTAATAATCTGCTCCCACTTGGCAGTCTGGTTTACCTTTTATTCTGTACGAGCCGCTATGGCTGGGGATGGAAGAAATTCTGTGAAGAGGCAAATGAAGGAGAAGGAATCAAGTTCCCGAAATGGACAAGAATTTATGTATCTTATATTCTGCCACTGATCGTACTCTTTATCTTCGTGCAGGGATACTGGAGTAAGTTTGTGGGATGATGTGAGTGAAATTTGTAGTTGTCGGGGTGAAAATATCTCGGCAGTAGAAGTATCTGATGAAAAAACGTTCATATCCGCCCTTGTTGTTGCATCGCAGTGCAGGACCCGCTTTACCTCAGCCCGTTGACAACTTGTAACAGGAATGTGGAAACACTCGTGCAGAGGCACTCCTGTTTACGTTCCTTAACAAGTTGGGCAAAGTGTCT
>ENA-OQIO01000476-OQIO01000476.1-human-gut-metagenome-genome-assembly--contig:-NODE-476-length-21706-cov-2.966542_pt1 | contig 21706 bp, 26 predicted proteins | sample MGYA00242573_ERZ504737 | MGnify/ENA primary metagenome ERZ504737 (study PRJEB26092, sample SAMD00036203) | human gut metagenome | host: Homo sapiens | study: EMG produced TPA metagenomics assembly of...
TTTTCTGTATGTAATTTCCGATTGTTGATAAATCGGAATCGAATGTGCGTTTGGCATTCGGATTGCTGAAAGGAATGTGCTTGTACAATATGTCAACTATTGCAAGCATACAGTCGTTACGCATATCAACGTTGTTGTAAGCAGTGAGCGAATATGTGCGGATAATCGGGAGTAAGTCGGGAGGGAGCGATATAAGCGGAGTTTTGAAACATTCCGTTATTTTGTAGTATTGCGATTTAGTAAAATGCTCTTTTATGTATGCGTCCGAAAATTCTATACATATTCCCGAAAAAGCACCGTCTCCGAAACTTCTGTGCGGAGTTGAGGCAGGAATCATAAGCACGTCACCTGTGCCGACTTTGTAAAGCACGTTACCTAAATACATACGCCGTTTGCCGTTGCAGACAATATAAATTTCATACGCACCGTGCGATTCGTATATCGGATTGACGTTGCCTTGAACTCTGTCCTCAATCCAAAAATAAATGTTGTCGGCAGTGTTTGACTGTAATACCTCCATAAATTTTCCGCTCCTTTCAAAATGTTTTTCGATATTTTGATTGTATATTATGATAATCAAATTTTCAATAGCAATATCATATTTCAGAGCAATAAATATCAAAATAGTTTCACTTTTAAAATGAAACAATTCTTGATTTATTCTAAATAAATGGTATAATTTAATTAATTATTTATTATTTTTTAGAAGCTTTTACCGCCATTACAAATCGTGGCAAAGCCATCAATCTGCCTATGCGTTTTGGCTGTAGCATACCCCTAAATAACCATTCTAATTTGGCTTTTTGCATCCAAAGTGGTGCTCTTTTCATAACACCTGCCATAACATCAAATGTACCACCTACGCCTATGCATAGTGGACAATTCAATTCCTGCATATGCGCCTTTAGCCATTTTTCTTGTTTTGGCACGCCCAAAGCTGCCAATAATAAATCTGGCTTAGCTTCTTTTATCTGAGCAATTATTTCAGCCTCATCTTCAGCTGTAAAAAATCCATCTCGTGTTCCTACTATTTGAATACCTGGATAATCTTTTTCTGCTTTTGCTTTTGCCTTTTCTGCTACACCTGGAGCAGAACCAAAGAAAAATATACGTCTTTTTTTCGCAGGAGCATTAGCAAATAAAGCTTGTACTAAATCAAAACCTGCTACCCTCTCTGGCATTTGCACTCCTAAATAATTAGAAGCCCAAACTGTACCTGCACCATCGGGAACTACTAAATCAGCAGTGTTTAAAATTTCTTTCAATTCAGTATCATGTGTTGCTCGCATAATCATCTCTGCATTAGCAGTTGCTATCAAATGCGGTTTTTCACTGTCCATAAAAGCTTCAGCTGTTTTCACAGCTTCACCCATGGTCAAAGCTGCGACTCTCACTCCTAATATATCTGCTTTACGAAACTCCAAGAGAAACTCTCCTTTTTTATAACTTTTTATGATAAAGTCCATAATTCACAAATATATATTTTAGCATAAAGAATTATATACATCAATGAAATATCTATCAATTATACTTGCAAAACCTATCCTATTTATATTATACTACAAATTTGCTATACTCTTTACAAATTATTATTTTTTGGTATGTTTAGTGCCATAGAATATTTTTGGTAATTTAATATTAATTTTATTTTAATAAGGTAGGAAAAAATGCAATTTATTGACAGAACAAAAATTATTGTAAAAGCAGGCGATGGTGGACACGGAAAATCTGCTTTTCGCCGTGAAAAATTCATACCTAAAGGTGGACCAAGTGGCGGTGATGGCGGTCGTGGTGCTGACGTCATTTTAAAAGTTGACCGCAATATGAATACACTTTTAGATTTCCGTTATCATCGCAAATTCGTTGGTAAAAACGGTGGCAATGGTGATATAAAAAATCAATATGGTAAAAATGCACCTCAATGCATTATCAAAGTGCCAGCTGGTACTTTAGTAAAAGATGCTGAAACAGGTGAAGTTTTAGCTGACCTCGTAAATGAAGGTGATGAAGCAATCGTTGCTAAAGGCGGTCGCGGTGGTCGTGGAAATGCTAAATTCGCCACTAGTGCTAATCGTGCTCCTACATTTGCTGAACTCGGTGAACCTGGTGAAGGTAGAACACTTCTTTTAGAATTAAAATTATTAGCTGATGTCGGCTTAGTAGGCTATCCAAGTGTTGGTAAATCTAGTATCATCGCAAGTGTATCAGCAGCTCGCCCTGAAATTGCTGATTATCACTTCACTACTATAACTCCAGTTTTAGGTGTAGTAAGTCTAGGAGATGCTCAAAACTTTGTCATGGCTGATATTCCAGGTCTTATCGAAGGAGCTTCTGAAGGCGTTGGTCTTGGTCATGATTTCTTACGTCATATTGAACGCACAAAAGTTATCATTCACGTTTTAGATGCTTCTGGCATTGAAGGACGCGACCCTGTAGAAGACTTCTACAAAATAAATAAAGAATTATCTTTATACAGCCCAAAACTTGCTAAACGCAGTCAAGTAATCGCAGCTAATAAACTTGATTTACCACAATCTAGTGAAAACTTAGCTAGAATTCAAGAAATGGCTGAAAAAGAAGGCTTAAAAGTTTTCCCTGTATCTGCAGCAACTAAAGAAGGTCTTCAAGATTTAATGCGTTATGTATATCAAATGCTTCAAGATTATGTTGAAGAAGTAGATGAAGAGGATAATGCAGAAAAAATTTACAATGCTCAAGAAGATGACGCTGATGATATCACTATCAAACGTGATATGACAGGTCAAGGCTTTATCGTTTCTGGTAAATCTTTAGAAAAACTCGTTGCCATGACTAACTTTGGCAATGATGAAGCAATTCGTCGTTTTCAATATATTTGGAGATTAAAAGGTATTGATGAAAAACTTCGCGCTAAAGGTATTAAAGAAGGCGATACTGTATATATCGGTGAAATGGAATTTGAATATAGACAATAATATATCGCTATTGTTTTAATTTAAATTTCTAAGTTAGCAAATCACATAAAGAATTTTTATTTTAGTGGGTATTTTAATTAGGTAAAAACTTAATTATACCCACTAAAAATTATTTAATTTTAAAACTTATTTATAGGAGGATTTTTCATTGATAAAAAACACACTCACAGGTAAACAAAAAAAGATTTTTACGCTCTTTAGGTATGACATTAGAGCCAATCGTTCCAATCGGCAAAGAAGGCATCACTCCTGCTGTTGTAAACAGTGCTGATGAAGCTATTGAAAAACGTGAACTCATCAAGGTTCGTGTTCTTCAAAACTGCCCAGAAGATATTGAAGTTGCTATCACTACTTTAGCAGAACGCACTAATTGTGATTTAGTTCAAGTCATTGGTCGTAACGGTCTTTTATGGCGTCGCAATTTCAAAAAACCAAAAATCGAACTTCCTAAATAATATAATTTAACAAATAAAAATATAAATAATGAAATGAGTAAAGATTATGTTACCTCGTCAAGAATTAACTAAAGCCAAACGTATTGTAATCAAAGTCGGCACTAGTACTTTAAATTATAATACAGGAAAATTAAATATCTCAAGAATAGAACATCTAGTACGTGAACTTTCCGATTTAGCTAATCAAGGAAAAGAAATAATTCTCGTTTCTTCAGGAGCTGTAGGTGCAGGTCTTGAACGTATGAAGAAAAATACTCGAACCAGCAAGTATTCCCGAAAACAAGCAATGGCTGCTGTAGGTCAAGGAATATTGATGCATATATATGAAAAATTATTTGCAGAATATGACCAAATAGTAGCTCAAGTTTTATTAACTAAAGAAAATTCTCGTCAATATTCTCAATATATAAATTCACGCAACGCTTTGATGGCTTTATTATCCATGGGGGTAATTCCTATCATCAATGAAAATGATGCTGTTGCTGTTGATGAATTAAAAATTGGCGATAATGACACTTTATCTGCAACTGTTGCAACTTTAGTAGATGCTGACGCTTTAATAATTTTATCCGATATTGATGGATATATACTGCTAATCCAAGCAAAGATAAAAACGCAAATCTTCTCCATGAAGTACCACATATCACTCCTGAAATTGAAAATATGGCTGGTGGTGCTGGTACATCTATGGGAACAGGCGGAATGAGTACTAAAATCAAAGCAGCTAAAATAGCTATTAATTCCGGCTGTACAATGGTCATCGCTTCTGGTTCAGAGCATGATGTTTTACGTCGTTTATTAAAATGTGAAGAACTAGGCACTATCTTCCCTGCTAAAGAAACTCATCTTAAGCAACGCAAATCTTGGCTTGCTTTTGGCAAACAAATAGCTGGCGATATCATTGTCGACAAAGGCTGTGAAAAAGCTGTACTTTCTGGTTCTAGTTTACTAGCTGTAGGCATTTTAGCTATAGCAGGTGAATTTAAACAGGGAAATACTGTACGTATTTTATCTCAATCTGGTCGTGAAATTGCTCGTGGCAGTGTAAATTATAGTTCTCAAACATTACAAAAATTAAAAGGTTTACACTCCGACGAATTTAAAAATATTTTATTGGACAATTCACCAATATTTGATGAAGCTGTTCATCGTGATAATATGGTTATTATGGTCTAATTAAAAAAGGTGATTATATGAGTTCAAATGTACAAATAGATATAAAAGAAATCATTACTAATCAAGCAATGATGGCCAAAAAAGCCTCTCAAAAATTGGCTACATTATCTTCATTAGAAAAAAATAAAGCTTTACTTACTATGGCACATGCTTTAGAAGTAAAAACTCCAATTATTTTAGAAGAAAATAATATTGATATGGAAAATGGTCGCCAAAAAGGCTTATCTGCTTCTTTGCTAGATAGATTGCTTTTGACTACAGAACGAATTGCTCAAATGGCTGATGGTCTTCGTCAAATTGCTAATTTAAACGACCCTGTTGGTAATGGCATCATGTCTTGCCGTCGTCCTAATGGCTTAGATATTCGCTGTATTCGTGTACCACTTGGTCTTGTTGGCATAGTTTATGAAGCTCGTCCAAATGTTACAGCTGATGCCATAGGTCTTTGCTTAAAATCTGGTAATGCTGTGATTTTACGTGGCGGTTCAGAAGCTATTCATTCAAATAAAATCTTAGCTTCCATCTTAGCTGAAGCTGCTTATAGCGCAGGTATTCCTCATGGAGCTATTCAATTTGTCAGCATAACAGAACATAATGCTGTAGATGTGATGATGCGTTTAAATAAGTATGTTGATGTAATCATTCCACGCGGTGGCGCGGGCTTAATAAAACGTGTAGTTGAAAATAGTTCTGTTCCTGTAATTGAAACTGGCGTAGGTATTTGTCATGTATTTGTTGATGAATTTGCTGATTTAGAATTAGCTACAAAAATCATTCTCAATGCTAAGACTTCTCGTCCTGCAGTCTGCAACGCTATAGAAACAGTTTTAATTGACCAAAAAATTGCCAACGAATATCTTCCTATGATTTGTCAAAAATTATCAGAAGCTAAAGTTGAAATTCGTGGCTGTGAAAAATGTTTGGCTATTTGCCTAAATTAAAAACTGCTACCAAAGAAGATTGGTCTACTGAATATGGAGATTTAATTATTTCTATAAAAATAGTTGAAAATATTGATGAGGCTATTTCTCATATCAATACTTATGGCAGTGGTCATTCTGAAGCCATCATCACAACTAATTATAATAACGCTTTGAAATTCCAAAAATTAGTAGATGCTTCTGCTGTATATGTAAATGCTTCTACACGTTTCACTGATGGAAATGAATTTGGTTTTGGTGCAGAAATCGGCATTAGTACACAAAAACTCCATGCACGTGGGCCAATGGGACTAGAAGCTTTAACTACCATGAAATATTTAATTTATGGTGAAGGTCAAATTCGTTAATGTTTAAATATTTATCTAATTGTCTAAAATTATTAAAACAATATCATTCCACTCCAAAAGGTCATCATGATATTTTAGATTATAGTCGTGCTTTTTTCTTATTTATATTTTTATCTATAATTTTTTCCCTTATTTTAATATATATTTTCTATTAAAACTATTAAAGTTTGGAGATATTTATCATGAAAAAAATAGGTATTATGGGTGGTACATTCGACCCAATTCACGTCGGACATTTAATGATAGCGGAAGCTGTTTGGGATGAATTTAAACTAGATAAAGTTATCTTCATTCCTTCAGCTAATCCCCCTCATAAACACAGTGTAATGACCTCGGCTAAACATCGTTTTAATATGACATTACTTGCAACTTGCTCCAATCCTCATTTTGAAGTATCTTCTATTGAGATGGAACGTTCTGGTCCATCATATACCATAGATACGATAAAAGCACTTAAAACTATCTATGGTGAAGATACTGATTTTTATTTTATTATCGGTGCTGATTGTATCAATGATTTACCTACATGGCATAAAATTGATGAACTGCTTGCAAGTTGCAAATTCATTGCTACAAAACGACCAAGCTATACTTTAGATTTAACTACCATTCAACAACATTTTAAAAATTTCAATATAACACTTCTAGAGACACCTGAACTTGAAATATCTTCTACAGATATTAGACAACGTATAAAAAAAGGATATTCTATACAATATATAACTACAGAACAAGTTCAGCAATATATTCGTAAAGAAGAACTTTATTTATAAACAAGCTTATTGTATAATGTTTATAATTAAATTACACTTAGAGAAGGAGAACCATGATGTTAGGTGATTTATTACGTGAAACACGTGAACAAAAGAAATTATCATTAGAAGATGTAGAACAAGGTACTAATATACGTAAATTATATATAAAGTCCATTGAAGATGGTGATTATAATAAACTTCCAGGCGAAGTATTTTTAAAAGGTTTTATCAAAACATATGGTAAATTTTTAGGTTTAAACAGCCTAGAACTTATTGAGCAATACAAAAAAGAAAAAAATGCGTCTGCCTCTGAAAAAGAAGTAGAACCAACTAATCAAGTTCAAGAACAACCTGTTTCTCCTGCTCAACCTCCAAAAGTTGAAGAAAAAATAACTGAAAAAACTGCTGAACCAACTAAAGAAAAAAACATTCCTAAAATAGACTCTTTTGCTAGCAATCAAGCATATTTGCAACCAACTAAATCCAATAGCAAAAAATATTTTTCTTGTTATTATCATCTTAATTGTTATAATCGGCGGTGCAGTATTCTTTTTATCTAGCCAAGATACTTCTGATACTAAAGCTCCTGTACATACTACACAGCAGGAATCTACACAACAACCAGAGCAACAAGCTCAACAACCTGCTCCAGCTCCAGTTGTAAATGGCGCTGAAGTAACAGCTGTATTCAATGAAGATTGTTGGACTGAAGTAAAAGTTGACGGTAACGTTGTTCTTTCTGAAACTGTAAAAAAAGGTAGCAATTTAAATTGGAAAGGTAATAATCAAATAGATATTACTGTAGGTAATGCTGGTGCTATTGATATTACATTCAACAATCAACCAGTTGGCAAATTAGGTGATATCGGTGCTGTTGTAACTAAGTCCTTCGTTGCTCCAAATGCACAAAATGCTCAAAATCAGCAACCAGCTACAGCTCAACCACAAAATCCAGCTCCTGCTAATAATGCACAAAACGCACCTGCTGCCAATGCTCAAAATGCTACTCAGCAACAAGCAAAATAATTAAAAAATTACAGACTTACTTAGAGGTGATATTATGAAATGCCCATTCTGTGCAGCTCCCGACAGCCGTGTAGTAGATTCCCGTACTACTGATGATGGTAATTCTATAAGACGACGCCGCGAATGTACAGTTTGCGGGAAAAGATTTACCACTTATGAAACTGTGGAAAAAGTACCTTTAATGGTCATAAAAAATGATGGTAGTCGTGCTGTATTCGCTAAAGAAAAAATTCTTCAAGGTATTATTCGCTCTTGTTATAAACGAGATATACCTACTGAAAAAATCATCAAATTAGCTGATGATATTGAACGCGAAATCTGCAATACGATGAAGCATGAAATTCCCAGCAAGATTATTGGTGAAATCGTCATGAAACATCTCAAGACTTTCGATAAAGTTGCCTATATTCGTTTTGCTTCTGTTTATCGTAAATTCTCAGATATCGATAATTTCAAGCAAGAATTAGAAAATCTTAATTCTATGAATAAAGATAAACTAAAATAAATTTATTCAAGCTCACTTTTGTGAGCTTTTTTCTTATTTATTATCATAAATTTAACTATAAAATAAAGGAGAATACGCCCACTTTGAATTGGAAATTAAAACAACAATTACAAGAAATGCTCAAACAAGAACAAGGATATAAAATCTTTCCTGGTGGCTTTCGCAAACGATTTGCCCTAGCTTATCCAAATTCTTACTTTGTTGGTATGTCTAATCTAGGTTTTCATATAATTTATGACCAAATAAACAACCGCAATGACAGTGCTTGTGAACGTTTCTTTTTGCCTGATAAAAATTTAATAGATGATTATACACGCACTCATACTCCGCTTATGAGTATGGAAACACAAACACCACTCCATGATTTTGCTTTAATTGGCTTTGCTATTTCTTTTGAAATGGACTATTTCAATATTTTACAAATGCTCTCTTTAGGTAAAGTAAAATTATTAGCTAACGAACGCACAGAAAAAGACCCAATTGTCATCGCTGGTGGTCCTTGTGCTACATTTAATCCTGAACCACTCTCATTATTTATCGATGCTTTCATCATTGGCGAAGGTGAAGAAACTATCAATTATTTCTTAGATGTATATAATGATCCATCTAATGAAAATTTATCCCGCAAAGAATTATTATTTAAACTTGCTCAAGTGCCAGGTGTCTATATACCTTGTTTTTATGACCATATATATGATGAAAATAATAAACTTTCCGCCATCAAAACAAATGATACGGTTCCTCAAAAAGTCTCTCGTCAATGGATAAGAGATTTAGATGCTTATGATGGTAAAACTGTCATCACCACAGAAAATACGGAATTCAACTTATTTCTAATCGAAACATCTCGTGGCTGTGGTCGTCATTGTCGTTTTTGCATGGCAGGATATTGCTTTAGAAAACCTCGCCATCGCAGTTTAGATAAATTATTATCATATTTACCACAGGCAAAAAATCTGAATAAAAAAGTAGGTCTAATGGGCCCTGCAATATCTGATTATCCGCAAATCAATGAACTTTGCTCACATATTCGCAACCAAAATATGCCTATGTCTGTCGCTTCTTTTCGTGCTGACTCTGTAACACAAGAATTAGTAAATGCCCTTGCTCAAAGTGGACAAAGAACATTGACTCTAGCACCTGAAGCAGGCAGTGAAAAAATCCGCCATATCATCAACAAAGGCATCGAAGAAGAACATCTCTTTAAATCCATCTCTATGGGTATAAATGCTGGTGTTAAAAATTACCGTTTATATATCATGGTAGGTCTTCCTAATGAAGATGAAAATGATATCAAAGCCATTGTCGATATGACCATTTGCTTAAAACAATATATGGAAAAACTTGGTTCTAAAGGCACTTTAACCTTGAGTATCAATCCATTTATCGCTAAACCATGCACACCATTCCAATGGAGTGCTATGGCAGATTTAAAACAAACGGAAAAATATTTTAAATATATAAAATCTGAACTAAAAAAATATAAAAATATCGAAGTTCAATTTGAATCCACCAAAGAATCATTTATCCAAGGCATATTAGCTAGAGGCGATAGAAAAATTTCCCAGGTAATTTATGAAGCTCATTTAAATGGCGGTAGCAAAGCATTTAAACGTGCCTTAAAAACTTTCAAAATCAATGCTGATGATTATTTATATCGCAATTTTGATAAAGAAGAATTACTTCCTTGGGATAGCTTAGATATGGGCTTTACTAAAGATTATTTATGGAAAGAATTGCAAACAGCACTTCAAGAAAAACACACTATACAATGCTTTGATGGTTGCAAGCGCTGTGGTGTCTGCAAATAATCCATATCTATTATCTTTTATCCTTTATATGTATATTTAGGAGTTGATATTTTTGTTCAAATTAATTCACGCTCAAAATAATTTATGGTATGGACAATTTTCCATTTTCCCTCAAGATAAAGTAATTCATGCCATATCTACTAGATTTAATGGTCATAGTAAAACACCATTTGATGCTTAAATTTAGCTCTTCATGTAAATGATAATCCAGATGATGTCATCGCCAATCGCCAATTATTTTGTGAAGGTTTAAATTTAGATAGTCATAAAATAACTACTTGTAAGCAAGTTCATAGCAATAAAGTTGCTTGTATCACTGAAGAAAATATCGGCAGTGGTGCTATTTCTTTTGCAAATTCCATTGATGATACAGATGCTCTAATCACCAATCTAAAAAATGTACCACTCACTTTGTTTTTTGCAGATTGCACACCTATTATGATTTATGACCCTAAAAACAATGCTATTGGCGTAGCTCATGGTGGTTGGCGTGGCACTGTAGCGAAATTGCCAAGCATACAGTAGCAGAAATGACTAAACATTATCACACTAATCCTAGTGATTGCCTAGCTTCCATAGGTCCATCTATTGGAGCATGTTGTTATGAAATAGGTGATGAGGTAGTTGCAAAATTTAATGAAGTCTTCCAAAATGATAGCGATAAAATCTTGCATTTTAATCAAGATAGTAAAAAATATCATTTAGATCTTTGGCAAGCAAATGCTATTATCTTACAAAGAGCAGGAGTTCTAGCTGATAATATTGATATGGCTAATACTTGCACTGCTTGTAACAAAGATGTATTTTTCTCTTATCGTGCAGATAATGGCAAAACAGGTAGAATAGCTTCGATTATTTCACTTAGATAAATAATTTTACCTAAACTATGGATAATTTTCATAAATTATTATATTATTAAATAGATTATAAGATTTTCAGGGGATGAATTTCTATGATTAAAGAAAATTTAAAAACTGTTCAAGAACATATTAAAGAAAGTATAGCAAAAAGACATAATGCTGCTAGTGAAGATGTTTTATTAGTAGCAGTAACTAAAAATCATGATGTAGCTTCTATGCAAGAAGCTATTGATGCTGGTGCTAATGTAATCGGTGAAAATCGAGTACAAGAAGCCTTGCAAAAACATGAAACTTTAAATCGTGATGTAACATGGCATTTAATTGGTCATTTACAGACTAATAAAGCTAAATATGCTGTAAAACTATTTGATATGATTGAATCAGTAGATAGTATCAAATTAGCTGAAGCTCTAAATAAAGAAGCACAAAAAATCGACAAAGTTCAACAAGTATTAGTACAAGTTAATTTAGTCAAAGAAGCTTCAAAAACTGGGGTTTATTTAGAGGAATTAGACGAGATTTTAGCGAAAATTGATATATTAAGCAATTTAAAACTTATGGGGCTAATGTTTATTGCACCAAAAGTAGATAATTTAGAAGATGTTCGTCCTATGTTTGCTCAAATGTTTAAACTCTTTAAAAAAGTTCAAGCTAAAACATTTGCTACATCAGAAATAAAATATCTATCTATGGGCATGACACATGATTACCAAATAGCTATTGAAGAAGGTGCTAATATCGTTCGTGTTGGCACAGGTATCTTCGGCCCACGTCAATATTAAGGAGAAATATATATTATGAAAATTGTCGACAAAATCCGCAATAAGATGGGACAAAATCCTGAATCTGAAGAGTATATTGAAGAAGTAGATAACACTGATGATAGTGATTTACAAGCAACAACTTATCAAAATCCTGATAATGTTGTAGATTTTAAAAATAAAGCTAAAAACAACCAATTAAAAGTAATGGTAATTGAACCAGTTTCTTTTGATGATGCTCAGCAAGTAGCTGACCATATTCGTAACCACAAACCAGTTGTAGTAAACTTTGAAAACACTAGTAGCGATATTGCTAAACGCATTATTGATTTTATCAGTGGTACTACTTACGCTTTATCCGGCGATATCAAAAAAGTTGGTAAAAATGTATTTATGTGTGCCCCAAATAATGTTAGTGTTAACTTTACTGAAGAATTGAAAAAACCATCTTCTTCAACAACTATGCCTTGGGAAGAATAAACAAAAAGGATTGATTTTTTTATAATGGCAGACCGTGAAAAGATTATTCGCTTTTATAAAGGAACTGAAGGCGAAGAAATTGTTATAAAATTAATAGACGCAGTAGAAGCTGTAAACAAAACAAGAAAATTCCGTGCTACAGATTTTCTTGACCCTTATGGCTGTGAAATAGCAGAAACTGTAGTCGCTCACTATGATGGTATATCTGTTGATTTCTTTGGCGGATATATCGGTGCAGAAAGACAATGTGCTAACTTTGTACATGAAGATTTTATGGGAAAACCTTCTTATAATATCTCTGTTGTCAAAGCTACATGGAACGATAAATTCTATCGTCTTTCTCATCGTGATGTCTTAGGTGCTCTCATGGGACTTGGCATCAAACGTGAGCAAATTGGTGATTTATTGATAACTTTAGGTATGGTAAAAATTATTTGCACTACTAAAATGGCTGATTTCATCTTACAAAATTTAACACAAATCGGTTCAGCTAAAGTTAGTTGTGAATTAGATAACCTTGAAACCATCGCTCCTCGTGAAGAACGTTGCAAAGAAATAACTTCCACTGTAGCCTCTTTACGTATTGATTCTATCGCAGCTTCTGGATTTGGAGCTTCTCGCAGTAAAATGTCTTCTATGATCGATGCTGAAAAACTCAAATTAAATTGGCAAACTGTGAAAAGTGCCTCCCAAATGGTAAAACAAGGTGATATCATTTCCATTCGCGGACGTGGTCGCCTAGAAGTAGCTGAAGTTCGTGGAACTACAAAAAAAGGACGTACTGTTGTTTTATTAAAACGTTATCTTTAAAAATGGGAGACTTATTTGTGTTTTTTTATCCTCTTTTGTTATTTTAATCATCGTCTTAGACCAATTAATTAAATATTTAGTTGTAAACAATATGTTTTTAGGTGAGTCCATTCCTGTTATTCCTCATTTATTGCATCTCACTTATATTTTAAATCCAGGTGCAGCCTTTTGGTATTTTAGAAAATCAGCGTTTCTTTTTTATCCTTATCGCTGTAATTTTGATATTCGCTATCGTTTATTTTTATTCTAAAATCATAAAACTAAATAAATTATTTCAGTTAGGTATAGCTATGCTTTTCAGTGGTGCTATCGGCAATATGATTGACCGCATATTCATCGGCAAAGTAATCGATTATATCGATTTTCGCATTTGGCCTATTTTCAATCTTGCTGATATTGCTATTGTTTGTGGCTGTATCATCATCATTTACGAACTATTATTTATTACAGATAAAGGAACAAACTCATGATAAAAACATATACAATCTCTGATGAAATAGGCACTAGATTAGACGTTTTTCTTGCCGGTCAAGAAGATAATCCATCTCGTGCTAGTATTCAAAAAATGATTACTGATGGTGCTATAACTGTCAACAATGAAGTAAAACGTGCTAATTATAAATTAAAAGCTAATGACCAAATCACTATGGTGTTTGAACCACCTACAGAAATAGAAGTAAAACCAGAAAACATTCCACTTGATATTCTCTATGAAGATAACGATATTATCGTCATCAATAAAGCTCGTGGTATGGTAGTTCATCCTGCCGCTGGAGTTTATAGTGGAACTTTAGTAAATGCTTTACTTTATCATTGTCATGATGAATTATCCGGTATCAATGGCAAAATTCGCCTGGTATTGTTCATCGCCTAGATAAAGATACTTCCGGCGTCATGGTCGTTGCCAAAAATGATTTTGCTCATAATGACTTAGCTTACAGATAGGCAGTAAAACAGCTATTAAAGAATATGTAGCTTTAGTTCATGGTAATATCACAGAAGAAAAAGGTATTATCAATGGTAATATCGGTCGCCACCCTATTGACCGTAAAAAAATGGCAGTTGTAACAAATGGTGGAAAACCAGCAACTACTGTTTTTCATGTACTAGAACGCTATAAAAATTGTACTTTCGTACAATGTCGATTATTGACAGGTAGAACACATCAAATTCGTGTTCACATGGCATATATCGGACACCCACTTATCGGTGACTCTAAATATTGCAATAGTAAAAATAAATTCAATATCGAAGGACAAGCACTTCATTCTTTAAATTTAAAAATCATTCACCCACGCACAAAAGAAGAAATGACTTTTACTGCACCAATTCCTGAAGATATGGAAAACTTATTAAAATATTTTCGTCAAACCATTTAAACTTTTATCTAAATCATCAATATCATGAAGTTTATTTAAGGATGTGATTAATAATGGCTAAACTAATTGAAAAAACTGTTGTCATGGACGGTAAAGCCATCGAACGTGCTTTGACTCGTATAGCACATGAAATAATCGAAAAAAATAAAGGCACTAAAGATGTCATCATCGTTGGCATTAGAAAACGTGGTGTGCCTTTAGCTGAAAGATTATCTTCTATTATCGAAAATATCGAAGGTGTTCATATTCCTATCGGTGTTTTAGATATCACTTTATATCGTGATGACTTAGCTCATATGTCTTATCAGCCACTAATTCAAGAAACTCATATTGATGAAGATATCACTAATAAAACTCTTGTTTTAGTAGATGATGTTTTATACACAGGTAGAACTATCCGTGCTGCCTTAGATGCTCTAATTGATTTAGGCAGACCTAAAAAAATTCAATTAGCTGTTTTAATCGACAGAGGACATCGTGAATTACCTATTCGCGCTGACTATGTAGGTAAAAATGTTCCTACTGCTACAAAAGAAGCTATTGCAGTAAAATTAACTGATACTGACGATTGCGATAAAGTTTTCATTGGCGAATACATTTAAAAAAAGCTGTAATTTTTAAGCATAAAAACTTAAAAAATTACAGCTTTTTAATTAATACATATCTCTTAAATATTTACCTACAGAACCAAAATCACTCATACTACCTTTTATGTCTATGTTACCATGACCGTCTACATATTTTTCTAGTTTTCTCTTTACTCTTTGTAGCGCATTATCAATTGATTTTACATGTCTATGTAATTCTACAGCAATTTCTTGATAAGATTTACCATCAAGATATGCAATTAAGACTTTCCATTCTAAATCACTTAATAATTTTTCCATCTTATCTTCAATATCTAAGAATTCTTCACGATGAATCATCATCTCTTCAGGGTCAATAACAACAGAGCCAGAATTATATCTAGCAAGGTACGGTCTGATTCTTCATCATAAATTGGTTTATTTAGCGATACATATGAATTTAATGGTATATGTTTTTGTCTTGTAGCTGTCTTTACTGCCGTTATAATTTGTCGTGTAATACACATTTCGGCAAATGCTCTAAATGAAGATAATTTATCACTGCGAAAATCTCGGACACCTTTATATAGTCCTATCATTCCTTCTTGAATGATATCTTCTCTATCAGCACCAATTAAAAAATACGCTCTTGCCTTTACTCTAACTAAATTGCGATATTTTTTATGATATAATCTAGTGCGACATCATCATGCTTTTCTTTTATTTGCATTACAATTTCTTCATCAGTCATTTTATCTAGACATTTAATTTTTTCTTCTAATTCTTTACTATTATTTATCTCCATCGCACTATCTCCTCTGTGAAAATAACAACGATTTCCAAAATTTGCAAGTTATATCCAGAATTATACCATTGAGGTTGTGTTTCAGTCAAGCCAATATTATAGATAATCAGAATATTTATACAGTTTAATTTTAATATTATGCAAAATTAAAATTTAGTAAAATTAGATGAAAAGCTTTATGTTCTCTGCTATAATGAACTTAACCATTCATAATATGCTATTTTTATTTTATATAAATCTTAATACAATAGTTATCTTATATCGTATGATTAGTATTCATATGTAAAAGCATATTAATAAACAAAATTATTTATAGAAGGGATTTTTTATGTTAATCTTAGCTTCATCTTCACCTCGTCGTAAAGAGTTATTAGCACAAATCGGTTGCAAATTCGTTTGTCGTCCTAGCAGTTGTGAAGAACTCACTTTTCGCGATGAACCCAATCCACAAAAATTAGTCATGCAAAATGCTATTTTAAAAGCAAAAGCCAGCGTTGATAACCATCATAAAGATGAAATAATTTTAGGTTCCGACACTGTAGTTGCCTTAGACAATAAAATTTATGGTAAACCTAAAGATGATAATGATGCTTTTTGTATGCTCAAAAATCTTTCAGGAAAAACACATCAAGTTTGCACTGGTATCGCATTGATAAAAAATGGAAAAATATTTTCTGATGTTTGCACTACTGATGTTACCATGAAAAATTTATCTGATGAGGAAATTTTAAATTATATTCAAACAAAAGAACCACAAGATAAAGCAGGAGCTTATGCTATTCAAGGATTAGCTTCTATTTTTATTGAAAAAATCAATGGCTGTTATTTTAATGTAGTAGGTTTGCCTTTAAATTGTTTATATAATTTATGTAAAAAAGCTGATGTTGATTTATGAGCACAAGTATCAAAGATTTACCTGATGAAGAACGACCCCGCGAAAAACTTTTAACTCTTGGAGCTAAAGCTTTAAGCAATGTTGAATTATTAGCTATATTATTACATTCTGGTACACGAAAAAAATCTGTATTTGAATTATCTCAAGAAATTCTAGCTAAATACAAAGAAGATGGCTTGGCTTCTCTTGTGAATTCTTCACCAAAAGAATTGATTTCCATAAAAGGTTTAGGGCTTGCTAAAGTTACTACGCTATTAGCTGCTATTGAATTAGGTTTGCGTCTAGCCAAAAAACCTTCTGCACAAAAATTGGCAATAAAAAGACCTTTAGATGTAGTAAATTATGTAATGCCTAGACTTCGCTATGAGAAAAAAGAACACTTTGCCATTTTACTTTTAGATACTAAAAATCAAATCATTGCTTTTCCAGATATTTCTATAGGAAGCTTAAATGCTTCTATAGTTCACCCTCGTGAAGTTTTTCGCTGCGCTATCAATCATTTTGCTTCATCTATGATACTTGTACACAATCACCCTAGTGGCGATCCTAGCCCAAGTATGGAAGATATTCATATAACAAAAAAGCTAATAGCAGGCAGTAAAATACTTGATATAGAAATTTTAGATCATATTATTGTTGGAGATAATAAATTTACTAGCTTAAAACAACAAGGTATGATAAAATAAGTAGTCAGATTGTTATAAAATTGAAGGGAGAATGTTTTAACATGAAGTGGAATTTATTTGGTGGTTTTTCCCAAGATATCGGTATCGATTTAGGAACAGCCAATACCCTTGTGCATTTAAAAGGAAAAGGTATTGTGCTTAGAGAACCATCTGTTGTTGCTATTAGAAAGGATACAGGAGCAGTTCTTGCTGTTGGTTCTGATGCCAAAGGCATGATTGGTCGTACTCCAGGCAATATCGTAGCTATTCGCCCAATGAAAGATGGCGTAATTGCTGATTTTGAAGTTACTCAAGCAATGTTAAAATACTTTATCAATAAAGCTAGAAATGGTTCTTCCTTTAGCAAACCACGTGTTGTTGTAGGTGTACCATCTGGTGTAACTGAAGTAGAAAAACGTGCTGTTATAGATGCTGCTATTCAAGCAGGTGCTAGAGAAGCATATTTAATTGAAGAACCTATGGCTGCTGCTATTGGTGCTGGTCTACCTGTTGAAGAAGCTACTGGAAGTATGGTAGTTGATATCGGTGGTGGTACTACAGAAATCGCTGTTATATCTCTTGGTGGTATTGTTACAAGCTGTTCTCTTCGTGTTGCTGGTGACGCTTTAGACACTGCTATCATTCAATATATAAAACGTAAATACAGCCTCATGATTGGTGAACGTACTGCTGAAGAAATCAAAATGTCTATCGGTAATGCTATGGTTAGTGATGACATGGAAAAAGATTTTGAAATCCGTGGTCGTGACCTCGTTAGTGGCTTGCCAAAAACATTAAAAATTCATGCTGAAGAAATCACTGAAGCTTTGAAAGAACCAGTTAAGAAAATTGTTGATGTTGTAAAAGTAACACTTGAAAGAACACCACCTGAACTTGCTGCTGATATCTTAGACCGTGGTATCATGCTAACTGGTGGCGGTGCTTTATTACACAATTTAGATAAATTACTTTCTCAAGAAACAGGTATGCCTGTAATCATTGCTGAAGACCCATTATCTTGTGTTGGTGAAGGTACTGGTAAATCTTTAGAAAATATCAATCTCTTAAACAATGTAATTATTAGTGATAAGAAGTTGAATAAATAATGAAATCACCCTCTAAACGTTCATTAATCGTCTTATTTATCATTATAAGCATAATTTGTATTCTCTTTTTTGCTGCTATTGGTAGATTTAATGCACCACTTGCTAATTCTATTGTTGTAAACGTTTTAGCACCATTTCAATCTGTTACTAGCGCAGTTTCAAGTAAATGTAATGATTTCCGTAACTATGTTTATGATGTATTTTATGTTTACGACCAAAATAGAGAATTAAAAGCTCAAAACGATGATTTAAAACTCAAGGTTGCTCGTACATCTGAGCTTGAAGCAGAAAATGCTAATCTGCGTCAATTATTAAATTATAAAAAAGCTAATTTGCAATTTGATTTATTACCTGCTAACGTTATTGGTCGTGATAGTGCTACTTGGAGCAGTCATATCATTATCAATCGTGGTACAGATGATGGTGTACAAAAAAATATGACTGTCATTACTCCTGATGGTCTTGTAGGTAATATTCATGAAGCTTATGCTTCTTATTCTGAAGTTGAACTTATCACTGACCCTCGCTCTGCTGTTGGTTCTATTGTTCAACGTGCTGATTCTCGAGTAGCTGGTATAGTCAAAGGTTCTGCTGATTCCAATTCAGCAATCAATATGACTAATATCCCACAAAACGCTAATATCGTAGAAGGCGATACTATCATCACTTCTGGTTTTGGTGGTATCTATCCAAAAGGAATTCCTATCGGCTCTGTAGCAGCTATAAAAAATGATTCTGGTGGATTATTACAATATGCAACTTTATACCTTGTGTAGATTTTCAAAAACTTGAAAACGTTGCTGTTATCATTAACCATCGTGAAGTAGCTCAACCTGCTGCAACTCCAGTTCCTACAGCACCAGCTCAAGCAAGTGCTCAAACTCCAGCTCAACCTACTACAGGTGATACAAAATGAAAACAGTAACACCATGTTTTTTATTAATATTCATTGCCTATATTCTACAATCATCTGTTTTTAACATTATTGCTTATGATGGAATTTCTGTAGATTTAATCTTATTATTAGTTATTTTCTTTAGCATTATTTATGATAAATATGCTATTTTATATGGATTTTGTGCAGGATTATTTCAAGACTTAGCTTCTGGTACATTCCTTGGTATTCATACTCTAAGTCTTGTTATCATCTGTATCTTAATCCATAAGATATCTCAACTAATCTACAAAGAAAATATATTTTTACCTATTGTAGCTAGTGTATTTTCTACTTTTTTAAATTATTTTATCATTGCTTTATTCATCTTTTTATTAGGTTATAGTTATAATATCTGGCTTGTCATAAACAATATGATTATCGCTCTTATCTATAATCTAGTATTTGCTTATCCTGTATATTTTATCGTTGTTAAAATCGACGCTAAACTTCAATATTGGATAAAAAGATCTGAACAATTCTAACCTTAGGTTAGAAATTAATTTTAGAGTGATGAATAGCTCACAATCATAAATAATTTATAAAAAATCTAAAAGAGTATGATATAATTATATTAACTTTTAGGTAAGCATATTTTTATATCTATACGATATTAAATGACTTTAAGACACCTAAGGGTGTCTTAATTTATTATAGGAGTAAATTAAAGTTGAAATTTCTTGATAAACGTTTAAAAATTTTAGCTGCTATTGTAACACTTATAGTTGTTGCACTCATTAGTCGATTAGTTTATTTACAAATCTATCAAGGCGAATATTTTTCTAAATTAGCAGATGGTAACCGCATTCGTCTTGTTTCCACGTCTGCACCTCGAGGCATTATCTATGACCGCAATGGTGTACAATTAGTAAATAATCGACCTGCTTTTACTGTAGAATTATTGCCATCTTTAGAGCCTGTCTCTCCTGAAGTAGTGGCTCGCTTGGCTACTTTATTAAATATCAGTGTTGATGAAATAAATGAAAAAATTTCTCATCACTCTGGTTTTGACCCTGTTACCTTAAAAATAGATGTGCCACCTGAAATAGTAACTATCATTGAAGAACAACAAGATTTATACCCAGGTGTATTTATCGATACAAAACCAGTACGTAACTATATCTATAAATATGAAGGAGCTCATGCTCTTGGTTATGTAAGTGAAATCAGCGATAGTGAACTTGAAGACAAGAAAAAAGCTGGTGATGATTCCTATAAATTAGGTGATATCATTGGTAAATTCGGTCTTGAAAAATACTATGATAAATACCTTCGTGGTATTCCTGGTGGTGAACAAGTCGAAGTTGACGTTACCGGTCGTCCTGTTCAACGTCTAGGCATGAAAAATCCTGTAAGTGGTGCAAGTCTTACTTTGACTATTGACCACAATCTTCAAGAAGCTACAGAAAAAGCCATGGACGAAGTAATGTCTGGCATCAATGCGCAGGCTGCTGCCGCTGTAGTTTTAAATCCTCAAACTGGCGAAGTATTAGCTATGGTTAGTCGTCCAACTTATGACCCAAATTTATTTGCTCTTGGTATTTCCACTAAAGACTGGAATGCTATAAATAATAATCCACATTATCCTCTTGATAATAAAGCTGTAACTGGTGAATATCCTCCTGGTTCTACTTTCAAAATCATCACAGGTACTGCTGCTTTAATGGAAAAAGTAGTAACTCCTGATGAATTGATTTTTGACTCTGGTCAGCACTGGATAATTCCAAAAACAAATGCTGATGGTGAAGCTTTAGGTTATATCAATTTTGAACAAGCCTTAGCTCATTCTGATAACGTTTATTTCTACGAAATGGGTAACCGTTTAGGCATTGATAGATTAGCAAAATGGGCTCGTATCTTTGGTATTGGTGAAAAAACAGGTATAGACTTACCATATGAAGCTGTAGGTAATGTCGCTTGCCCTGAATACAAACGTAAGGTATTTGATGAAGATTGGTATCTTGCTGAAACATTTGACGCTTCTATAGGTCAAGGGTTCACACTTGCTACACCATTACAAATGGCTTTAGTTATGAGTGAAGCTGCTAATGGTGGTAAAAATATCGCCCATATTTAGTAAAAGATATCATTGCTCCAGATGGTACTGTAATTAAACATTTTGATCCAGTAGTTGAACGTGATTTAAATATCGATCCAGCTGTTATCAGTCTTGTTCAAGAAGGTCTACATGAAGTTAGTACTGTCGGTACAGCAGCTGCCATGTTTAAAGACTTCCCTGTGCCAATTGCTGGTAAAACAGGTACTGCCGAAAATTCTCATGGTCGTGATCATGGTTGGTTTGTAGCCTACGGTCCATTTGATAATCCTAATATTGCTGTAGCTGTTATCGTAGAAAATGCAGGTTATGGTGCTACTTCTGCCGTACCTATTGGATATAAAATTCTAAGTGCTGCTTTTGGTTTAGAATAAGCCAAAAACTCCAGAAAATCAACCAGCTCCTGCACAATAATAATA
>ENA-OQIO01000477-OQIO01000477.1-human-gut-metagenome-genome-assembly--contig:-NODE-477-length-21691-cov-2.648535_pt1 | contig 21691 bp, 38 predicted proteins | sample MGYA00242573_ERZ504737 | MGnify/ENA primary metagenome ERZ504737 (study PRJEB26092, sample SAMD00036203) | human gut metagenome | host: Homo sapiens | study: EMG produced TPA metagenomics assembly of...
AGCCACGCGAGGGCCCGGGCGATCATTCGGTCGCCCCTTCCTCCGCGGTGCCGGCGTTTGCGCTGCCTCGATGGCAGCGATGGCGTCCTCGACCTGCTTGCGCAGCTTCTTCGGGACGTCGTTGATGGTCATGGTGGAGCCTTCGCGTGTCAGCTCCTTGACGTACAGCTCGACGATCTTGCTCATGCCGTGGTGTCCTCCTCTCCGTCGCCATAGACCACGTCGGCCAGCTCCATGATGCAGCCCTTCAGCAGCTCGATGGTGTCAGCCTGCTCGGCGATGGTTTTGTCCTTCTTGGCCTCTGCGGCCTGTTCGTCGTTCAGCTTTTGGATGCTGTCGGCTCTGTGTTTAATCATGCAAAGTTACCTCCGATCGACTGGATGTAGCAGGTCTCCGTAGCGGAGCCGCGGAGCAGCTTGGCCTTGACCTTGACGCCCCACGCTGCGGCCGTCTTGGTCTGGTTGGTGAAATAGTGCTTCTGGCCGGTGCGGGCCTTCTGCGTGATGTCCTCCCACGTCGGGCTCGCGTCGTTGCCGTTGTTGCAGATCCAGACCTGAAGCGTGCAGCCGGCCGGGAAATTGCCCTGAATGTTGACGAGGGCCTTGGTCGGCATGGCGTCGGCCTCCATAGCGAGGGTCTGCTCGAACTCGACGGACGTGACGGCCTTGGTGAAGGTCAGCGTGCGGGTGACGCTGGCGTCCTTGGCGTCGGTCGCCACGATCTTCAGGGTGTGGCTGCCGTTCACGACCTTCAGCCACGCCTCGGAGCCGATCGTCAGCGTGTTGGTCTGGCCGAGGGTCACGGTGTAGCTGCGCAGCGTGACGCCGTCCAGCATCTCCACGACGTCGACCTGATGGCCGTCGCGTCGGTGACGGTGTACTCGTAGGACGGGGCCGCCGTGCTGAAGCTGCCGAGGGCGCCGTCCGTGCCGCTGATGACGGGCGGTCGATTATTGGTGACGGTGCGGGTGGCGCTGGTGGTGTACGCGCTCTCCGCGCCGGCGGCGTCGTATGCCTTGACGCGGTACTGCACGCTCGTCCATCCGTAGGTGATGGTGTCGGTGTAGGTGCGCGCGGATCCTTTGTAGACCTGCGCCCATGTGCCGCTCCCGACCTTGCGCTCCAGAACGTAGCCGGAGAGGTTGCCGTCGGGGTCGGTGGAGGCCGCCCACGAGATGCTCAGGTTCTCGCCGCCGAGCACTTCGCTCGGGACAGTGATGGACGACGGCGCTGTGGGCGCCTGATTGTAGATCACTGTATAGCATCCATCCGAGTCGACGGAGTCGGAGATCAGGAGATCAGAGGACAGATTACAAGCGGGGCGCAGGCCGTTGTCGCCGCTGCAGGCGCCGTCCCCGTACAGAGTGCCATCGGCGTAGACGTAGCGGGCGAGGTAGGCCGAGCGGCATAGGCGTCCCGCAGCCAGTAGTACCACGCGGCACCAGAGCCCGGGTTGCTGGAATAGTTGGAATTGGCGACGCAGGAGGCCGTCACGGTGGCGATGCGGCTGTTGTTGTCGCCGAAGATCGCCAGCTTGCTGCCGCAGACGTGGTCGCCGCTCAGGCCGACCTCAGTGCAGGACAGGGGAAAGATCTTGTCCGTGCAGGTCTCCGTCCCGCCGCCGTCTGTGGAGCTCTTGCCGACCGTGATGGTGGTGTTCAGCAGAGCTGCCCGCTCGTTGGCGGTGAAGGCGTTCAGAAAACCGGCGAGGCCGCTGTATGCGTTGTAGCCGATCCAGACGCGGGAGGAGTCCGGCGTCTGGTCTGCGGAGTGCTGTGCGGTGTACCACTGGCCGGCAGCCGCGGGGCTGTTGAGCCACTGGCGCAGGTTCGAGTAGATGTAGCGGTTGTTGCCGTAGCTGCGGCGGTCGCTGTTGCCGTTACTCGGTTCTGTCGCGTCGAAGCACAGCATCTTGATGATCTGGTTGGTCACGAGCGTGACGCTGTTGGAGGGGTAGCCTGCGTGGTTCTTATCGGCCACGATCCAGACGATCGGGCTGCCGTATAGGCTGCCGAACTTGACCTTCGACTTGTTTGCGAGGTTGCTCAGTTTTTGGGCCATAAGTTGTGTCTCCTTTCGGTGATGGTTTGAGCTCCGGGAAATAGCTGAAGAAATAGGCGTCCATGTTCTGCCGCAGGTGGTAGGTGTTGCCGTGTGAGATGTGGCCCGTCCAGCTCGCGTAGGATTGCACGACGCTGTCGAGTGTCATCTTGCCGGAGTCCACCAGCCCGCGGAACTTGCGGATCTTGCGCTTCATGTTGTCGATGCTCTTGGCTCGCACTTTCCTCACGACCTTGCCGGTCTGCGTGAGGTAGGTGTGAAAACCGAGGAAGTCGATGCCGTTCTTCAGCGGGAGGATCTGCGTCTTGCCGTTCAGCCGAAGGCCGAGCGGCTTGATGTACGCCTCGATCTCCTTGAGTATCTGCCGGAGCAGCAGCTTGTCGCTGTGGATGATGTAGAAGTCGTCCATGTACCTGCCATATACGAGGCCGCGGTCATCCCTCAGCCAGTGGTCGAAGGCGTCCAGATAGAGCAGCGCGAGCAGTTGGCTCGACTGGTTGCCGATCGGGATGCCGGGGTCTGGCGTGCTGTCGATTATGAGCCATAGCAGCCACTCAGCGAAGTCGATCAGCTCGGGATCCTTCAGCCACTTCAGGGCCCGGCGGGCCGTTTCGTAACAGTAGGAATGGAGCAGGGTGTAAAAGAACTTTGAAAAATCGCCCTTCAGTACCCAGTCGTCGGCGTAGTCCACTCGTTCATCGGCCGGGGCGGCAGGCCGGCAGCCTTGCGGGCTGCTTCGTCTGCTGCCTTTCGGCTGAAGAAATAGTGGCGCATAGCCGCAGCCAGACGGTCGAGGCCGTCGTGGGTGCCTTTGCCGATCTGGCCGGCGTAGTTGTCCCGGATGAAGCGCCGGGAGAACGCCGGCTCGAGGACGTTGTCGCAGAGCGAGTGCTGGACGACTTTGCCCTCGAAGTCGATGGCGAGGACGAGCCGCTCCTTGGGCTCGTACACCTTGAAGGGGTAGTAGGGCCCGAAGGAATAGTCGCGCCGCTGGAGCCTCTCAGAGAGGGCGACGGTGCGCTCGATGGCCTCCATGCGGTAGCGCATGGCGGTCGGGTTGTCGCGCTTTCCGCAGCGGGTTTTGCGGTATGCTTTGTAGAGCGCGATGGTGCTGTTTACGATATTCTCCATTGAAAAGTCTCCCCGCCGTGTATAGCTCCGGCCACGCTTTGCGTGCGCCGCCGGGGGCATCGGCGGTCTTGTGTTTACCCATGACCGGGCCGGTCAGACGGCCGCGGCTGCGGGAGGGATATGCCTTCCTTGGATGATGGGGCACAGTGTTCGCCGTCCGTCTCCGGGCGGTTAATAAGTCGGGCGATCCATCGAAGCGGGGCGCAGGCCGTTGTTGCCGTTGTAGGCGTTGTTCCTGTTCAGAGTGCCATCGGTGTTGACGTTGCGGGCGTTGTTGGCCGAGCCGGCACGAAAAAACAAGGCATACCCCGAGGGCCGCCTCACTGGTGACGCTTCTGTGCGTCCAGCTTGGTGGCCCTCTCTTTATCCGTTTTGTACCATTTGGCGGTCTGGTTCTTCACGCCGGCCGCCATCTTCGCCCAGTATGCAAAGGCGTCATCGCCGAAGCCGCTGAGGATCTCATGCGCGAGCTCGATGTGGTGGATCAGCTTTCGGCAGTTGCGAAGCGCTGACCGCTGCGCGCGATACCTGAGCTCACGCTCCTCGGGATCCGTCAGGAGCAGATCGTTGGCCTCCATCAGATCGGCGACGAGGTCGCTGGCCTCGTTCATCATCCTCTGCGCCAGACCGAGCCGCTCCTTCTTCGGGAAAACGGCCGGGTTTCTGGTCTTGATGTAGGTGTGTTTCTCGAGCTCCTTGGCGTCCGTGATGACCTGCATCTCTGGCAGTTTGTCACGGCCGAAGGGCGGGCGGCCTACATTGGCCCGCTCGTATGGCCGCGAGTGTCCGTTGCTTGCCGTAGTATCTCACCTCCTCGCCTTTGATTGTGACGCGGGCGCTGCTGCCGTCGTAGGTCTTGCCCTGAATGACGATGACGCCGTCCTCCCGCTTGCAGCAGGAGCAGGGCAGGGCCAGCTCGACGAACAGGTGCGCGATGATGCAGGAGGCTTCGGCTGGTGGGATCGGGGTGTAGTTGTAGCAGTTTCCCATCAGCACTCGAGCCTCCGCTGCCCTGTGTTCCAGATGCCGGATCTCACGGTCAGCCCCTCCAGATCGTCGAATGTGATCTGGAAGGGGTTGCTCGTGATGTCCGTGCAAACGAAGTCCCACAGGCGTCGACCTTCACCTTCAGAGCGTTGTCAGCCGCGTCGACATACTCCTTCGTCGTGATGTCCTTCGGGTCGTCGACTGCTCCGTAGTGTTTCATAGGCCGGCTCCTTACAGTGCGATGCTTGTGATGATGACGAGGATCGGGTTGGAGGGCGCGGCCGCGAGCGTGACCGTGACTTTGCCGTTGGCCGAGGCCGTGGCGTTCTCGAAAGAGACGTCGCCGATGACCTGCTCCTTGGTGACGCTGTCGATCAGGATCACGCTGAGAATGTAGCCGGTGACGGTGAAGCTCTTGCTCGCCGCGTCACTGAGGGTCTGGACGGTCTTGGTGACAGCCTTCGGGATCGCGGGCTTGTTCTTGATGAAGGCGTCACTATTGCCGTCCGTCTCGTTCCAGTCGCTCTGGACGTTCTTCTCGGCGTCGGCGGGAGCGTGGGCGCTCTGGCTGTGGTCGTATGCCGTCTTGCCGCGGTCGCCGCGGTAGGCGGTGCTCGCAGTCTCGCCGATGGCGAGGTCGTTGCCGATGACGGCGTAGGTCGTCCCGCTCCAGCGGTACGTCTTGTTCTGGTACTCGCTTTCGCTCAGGATGACGTAGATCTTGTCGGACTCAGGTGTCAGGGCGGCGCCGCCGGAGGTCTTACTCAGCCAGTCGGCACCGAGGGCCGTGGCGCCGGTGCGGATGTAGGCGTCGACGACGTCGTCCACATAGCTCGGGAGCTGGTTGGCCGGCACCTTGCCGCCGCTGTCCAGCTCGGCCACGCCGCCGGCTGCGCCCTTTTCCGTTGCGGGGATCGCGCCGACGTCAGCGGCAGCGGACGGGATCGTCGGCTTGTCGCTCAGATCCTTATAGCTGCCGGAGAAGGCCACGGTCTTGAGGTCGCTGAAGAACTTCAGCACCTTGCCGAGCAGGACGCTCAGCTTCTCGCCAGAGGTGGGCGCCTCACGCTTGGCCGATGCCTCGAAGGCGACGGTCACGTTGGAGCCGTCGCCGTCCGTGTTCAGCTTGCTGGTGTCCTTGGGGTGGACGTGGTCGCCGCGTGCGAACGCCATCTCAGTGCCGACGGCGGCGGTGCCGTTCATCTTCGGCGTAGTCGTGGACGCTGCTGCGCCTCGGGGATGTCGCCGGAGGTGATAAAGCCGCTGTCGTTCTCGAGCTGCGAGAGCTTAGTCGGCACGGGGATCCATTTCTCACCTGTCCACAGGTACAGCGTCAGGTCGATGCTGTTGAAATAGATCTGGCCGAGCTTCGGGTTGGACGGATGTGCAGCGAGCGGCTGCATGATGGCGTTTTGGATCTCATTCTGCGAGAGATCCAGATTTGTCAGGATTTTCACGGGTTTACCTCCTTAGTTGAAGTATGCAGTCCCGGAAAAGGCCGCGCAGAAGGTCAGGCGCACGGTGTTGTCGTCGAGGTAGTCGACCTCCCCGATGACCACAGTGCCGGCGCTGTCGACGACCGTGACGGCGGGCCGCTTTCCGAGGTTGTGGGCGACTGTCCACACCTTCGCTGCCTGCGCCTGCTTGTGGGTGTGGTGCCTGTCGTCCGTGATGCCGAGCTGCGCCGGCGTCATGTCGCCGATCAGCTCGTGCCCGTTGATCTTGGGCTTGTTGCGCAGGGCTTCGTAGTTTGAGGCGCTGCCGCCGCCCGTCTCCTTCATGGAGGCGGTCATGGAGCAGGCGTCTCGGTCATCTTCGCCCCGAAGGTCTCCGCGCTGCCAGAGAACGAGGCATTGAAGTCGACGCTCACTTAGATGACGCCGTCCTTCAGGATCCGGCTGAGCGGGGCGGTCATAATGTTGCTCGCAAACGCGCGCCCGTCCTCCGTCCTGCCGCGGATCTGCACCTCCACCTGTTGATCCTCGTCGGGAGACAGAGAGCCGAGCAGCAGCGTGTCGGCTTGCGTCAGGCTGACGGTGACGACCTTGTCGGTCGCGTCGACGCCCTCGTCCCCGAGGTGCTTGGTGACTTCCACCTGCTTCGGCGGGGCATAGGTGGCGAGCTGCTGCGTGCGGAATGTTACCCACATGGTCACGAACTCGCTGACGTCGATGTCACAGTTGATGGTGATGGTTGGTGTGGTGCCTCTATACATGGGCGGCCTCCTTTCTGGCCTTTGGCCGGTAGTTTAGCACTCGAGGCGCTGGAGTCCGCTGTTCCAGATGCCGGCCGTCAGGGTGATGCCCGTCAGGTCTGCAAACGTGATCTGGAAGGGGTTGGTCGTGATCTCGCTGAAAACGGCGTCCCACAGTGTTGCGATCTTGCTGGTGTTCTGGCCGACCGCGTTGCTCAGGTCATTCACCGACGCCTCGGCGGCCTGTGCGATTGCGATGGCCTGCCGGGCGAGCGCCAGAGCCTCCTCTGCCGTAGCCTGCGCGCCGAGGACGATGGCTTTGTAGGTCTCGTAGTCCTCTTTGGTGGCGTAGCGTCGGCGGGGATGTAGGCGGTCACATTGGTGGCCGTGCCGATCGCGGTGACGATGTCGATGGTTTTCTCGACGATGGTGGCGCCGCCGGAGGGCGGGATCCACTCGGCCAGATCGCCGCAGTTGCCGTAGCAGTACAGCACCTCGCCGACCTCGGGATCGGGATCTTCGGCATAAAGGCCGAGCTCGCGGTAGTAGAAGCCCTCGGTCTCGTCGCCGTTGGTGAAGATGCCGCCGACGGCCACGGTGCCGTCGCCGTTGATCTTCAGCTTCGTGATGTCGACGGTCGCCTTCGGGCTGACCACGCCGGTGAGGGTGCGGGGCGTCTGGCCCTCCTCGAGGTAGCCATCGCCGAGGACGATCTTGGTGTAGTTGATCTTCTGGCCGGCCACGCCCTTCGCCAGAACGATCAGGCCGGCGGTGGTGATGTCGTTGTTGATAAATGCAGCCATGTCTATCTCCTTTCCTTAGTCTGAGATGACCGCCGCGTCGGTGCCGATGCTGACGGTCTCGCGGTTGTTGTCGTGGACGACGGCCGCGTGGTAGATGTGGATCTCGTCGCTGCCCATGACGTGCACCTCTTGGGTGTGATCCCTGACGGCCATGCCGGAATAGAGGAACATTTCGCCGGTCAGGCAGATTAGGATCGCGTCGAGCCACGAGCTGCGGCGCTTGACCGTCCGCAGCAGCTTCAGGAACAGGTCGAGGTTGCTGTTGACGAGGCTCGGGTTGTCGCTCAGCACCTTGAAGTGATGCGGCTGCCCGCCGTACTGATACCACTCCCTGACCTCGCCGGTGCCGAAGTAGTCGGCCACGATCTGCTCCACGGCGTAGGGGGTGCCGAGTTTCGCGTAGACGCGGTCGCTGTTGCGGATGACGGCCCGCTTGGCTGCGATGGGTGCGGTGCTGTCATACCACTGGATGTTCAGCTCCCACGCCATTTCGTCGAGCTCTGCGTCGCTGAGCTGGTCGATCTTGTCCCACCTGCTCAGGAGCTTCAGGCGTGCATAGGCGTCGCGGCTGATAATGTCGCAGCCGGTGGCGATGCCCTTGTCGCTGCCGTCCTCCTTCATCCACGCAGGCAGCAGTTTGACCATCTCGGTCTCATTGAGCCGCATTTACACCACCTCGCTCTCGACCTTGTGGCTGACAGTCAGGTGGCCGCTGAATTTGGCGACTTGCGTGTCGTCGAGGGCCTTGTAGGTCGGCTTGACGACGTCCACGCGGAAGGCGCCGGTCAGGTTCTCGCCCCACGAAGGCGAGAGGATCCGCTTGCGGAGCTGGTCAGGGTTGATGTCGCGGCCGAGGGCTGCGACTTGCCACTCGTTGTAGCGGTCGATCGCGCCGCCGGTGCCTTCGACGTTGGCGATCACCTCGGCCTCGCTCTCCGGCGTGGTGTAGTACACGATCTCGATGTCGTAGGTCTCGACCTCCGGGGGCACGGCGCTCACCTTGTCAGTGAGCGGCCGGATGTCCTTGGCGTTGACCACGTCCAGCACCTTCGCCAGCATGGCAGCGTCGGGGATCCCGCCGCCTTCCAGCAGGGGCACGATCTTGACGCAGCCTCCAGCGTGCGGGTGATGATGATGTCGATGCTCTCGGCGGCCGAGAGGCTGCCCTTGAGCGTGATGGTCAGCAGGTCGTCGGTGTAGTCGACGGTGTAGTCCGTGTCCTTGGCCGCCGCCGTGCTCTGCCCGTGGGCCTTCACGACGAGGCTGTCGGCCAGAAGTGTGCCGCCGCCCTTGAAGGCTTTGCGTCGTAGACCGTGAGGGTCTCGCTGACGGTTTCCTTCTCGCTGACAGCCCTCGCGTCCACGATGGAGCTGTCGGCCGTCATTACCCAGTAGATGTAAGCCTGTTCAGGGCCCGCGGTGGATCTCTTGGCGGGCGCCAGACGGATCCGCTCGCGGAGGCGGTTGTCGCCCTCGGTGGTGTAGGGCTCGCCGTCATCGCCTCCGGCCGTTTCGGTCAGATTGGTGACGGACTCGATGTAGGGGATCAGGTCGACGAGGGTGGCGATCGTGCCGGCTGCGTAGCCGTTGAACTTCGTGCCGTTGCTCACGGCCGAGGTAGGCACCTCCACAGAGTAGGCGCCAGCTTGCAGCACAGCGATCTCGTCGGTCGCAAAATAGTTTTCGCTGTCCGGCGTCACCTTCGTCCACTTCGGAATGATGATGTTTCTCTCCTGCGGCGTGGAGACAGAGAAGCGCATGGTCGTCTTGGCCGGTGTCCCTTCCAGTCGTTTCACGTCCTGCCGCTCGCCGATGGCGTCCAGCACCTCGCCCCTCGCATAGCGGAGGAGCGTCTGCCGGCCGACGTCGTTGAGGCTGTTGTAGAGGGCAACGAACACGGGCACGAGAGCCTCGCCGAAGATCCGGCGCTCGTCGCCGGGTAGAGCGGCTCGCCGGCGCCCTTTTCGAGCTCGGTGATGATGGTCTTGTATAGGGTGCTCGCGTCTGTCGTGGTGAGTTTGATGTCCTCGCCGTAGGTGTTTGTCGCGTCGCTCACGCTGTTCACCTCCTTCATGTGATGTTGTCGATGCTGGCCCGCAGCTCGAAGTCGCCGGCCTGAGCGGTCAGAGCCTTCAGGTCGGAGTCGCTGAGCTGCACGCGGGGCTCGTAGGTTTCCACGAGGAACTCCACGTCGGCGGCCAGATCTGTCGCAGCGGTTTCGCTCGGCTTGTCGATCAGCGTGCGGTCGATCCCTTTGATGCGCTCATAGGGCACCTCCCCGCGGATAGTCTTGAGGAGGTTCTGCACACAGATCTCGGGCGCTCCGTTGCCGGATGCTTTCATGGGATCACCTCGCTTTACTTGAGCTGTGCGTTGTTGGGTTTCTTCGCAGCCTTGTCGCTGCTGGATGCTCCGACGGTGACGGCGCTCAGACGCCGGCCGACGCCGCCAGAGGATGAGACGCCGGCCGCGGACGAGCTTTTGCTCGAGCCGCCTGCGCCGGCCTTCTTGCTGCTGGCCTCCTCGGCGTATTCCGTCAGGTTGATCGTGATCTTGCCCTTCAGGATCCGGCCGAGGTTGTCGAGTGTGGTGTCTGAGAGCTGACGCCGGTGAGCTGAAGATTGGCCGGGCCGAAGCGCCGGCCAGCCAGATAGAAGGGGGCGTACTGCCCGACCAGCGACGTCCACGACTCGAACTCTCCCCGGGCGTCGCCGCCCACGGCAGACGCCAGATCGAAGTCGAAGCTCATGCCTTGCAGCTTGAGCGCCTTGGTCTTGGTGGCCGGGGATCCGGCCTTGTCGTCGCTGTTTTCCGTGTCGAGCTCGACGCTGGAGGAGACGCCATTCAGGGCGGCGATCCTCTGGCTGGAGACGCCCCACGTCTTGCCGTTCCATGATGCCATGACGGCCATGTCTATCCCTCCTTACTGCGGGCCAGAAGTGCCGCCTCCCATGCTGTCGGTGTGGGTGTGGCCGGTCAGGCTGATGCCCGTGGCGGTCACGTCTGCCGACGGGACGCTGATGCCCTTGTCCTGCATCGTGAGCGCGCCCTTCTTGACGGTGATGTCGCCCGGGACGATACCGTCCCACTCTCCGTCCATGCGGGAGAGGATGATGCCGGTGCCGTCCTCGAACATAGCATAGGCGACTTCCGTGCCGGGGGTCAGGTTTCCCATCTCTCCGCGCAGATACCACGGGATCGTCAGCGGCCGTGTGACCATGCTGTCGGCGGTGCTCGGGAGCACTCTGGCCGTGGTTTTGTCGCCGTTCCTGTCGGCCTTTCCCTCCACGCTGGAGATCTTGCCCTTCTGGATCATTTGGTTGTTGCTGTTCATCAATATCCCTCCAGTGGCTTGCGGAGGTATAGTTTGCTCCGCGTCTTGACGTAGTCGTGCCGGATCCGGCTGATGAAGCTGTGCCGTCCCACGACTTACGCCCTCGGTCGCCAGCGTGACCACAGAGCCCGCCGCATAGTCTCGCAGCAGCGAGCCCGTCCAGAGGGTGCCGACGGTCGCGTTTTTGTTGGCGTCCCGGAGGAGGCCCTTGGCGAAGCGGTCGGCCTCGCTCTGGTCAGTCATGCGGAAGGTAGGATCCGGCGCAGCACCTTGTCGCCGCCGTTCGGGGCTGCGAAGGTGCCGGCCAGGCCGCCGTTGACGGCTTCGGCTGAGCCGTAGGCGTTGGTGCCCTCGTCGCGGTACTCGAAGTCATTGGCCGGGGTGATGGTGATGGTGTCGACGGGCTGCTGGCTTTCCATGTACGCCTCGTCGTAGACGACCAGCTTGCCGTCATACACCAGAAACGCCGCGCCCTCGAGGGTGCAGCGGTTTTGAAAAAATGCGAAGTCTGCGAGGTTGTTCTGCTCGACGTAGTCGTAGGTTTGGTCGGTGATCCCGTAGGTCTCGAGAGTCAGGCCGTGGCGGCCGGCGATCTCCTGAGCCAGTTGCAGGAACTTGACCTTTTCCCATGACTTGCTCCGCTTATCCTTCGCAGACTGCGGGACGGAATAGGCCCGCAGGGTGATGATGCCGGACTCGGGGACGACGCTCTCGACGAACATTTTGCCCGTCTTGGCAGCGCCGTCCTCGATGGCGATGGTGTCGCCCTTCTTGGGGTTCCACGAGTCCCACAGCTCGCGGGTGTCGTTGAGCTTGAGCAGCAGCTCGTCGCTCTGCTTTTCGGCGTACATATCGTGATAGCAGCGGTGGACACTGACGTCCGGGTAGATGTCGACGCTTCGTATAGGATCTTCACGGCGTCACCTCCTCCACGGCGGCAGGGTCTCCGGCGTCTCCACGGTCTCGACGATCGGGATCCGCACAGCCTCGCCGCCCTCGAAGATCAGCACGTCGCTGAGGTCGGGGTTAGCCTCGATGATGGTGCTCGCCATGCGCTCCTCGTTATAGGCGACGAGCGCGATGCTGTCGAAGGTGTCGCCGCCCTGCGCCACATAATCAATAAAGCCGACTGTCTGCTGTGACATAGCGCCGCCCTCCCTTCTGCTGAGTGCCTCGAGGATGAAGTCGATGAACTCCGGCTCGAGGTCGCGGAGCTTTCGGATCAGTGCGTCCTCGTCGGTGTCGCCCTCGACTTTGATCTGCGGTGAGAAGGACAGGCCGCTCAGGTCATAGACCACAGCCGTGCCCGATCCGCTGCTGATGGCTCGTAGTCTGCCTCGCTGGATGCGCCCAGCATCGGCCAGCCTCGGCCCAGTAGGACAGGTTTTGCGAACGGTATGCAGGGTTGAAGCTGATGACCGCCTCGGTCGGGTAGCGCGGATCCTCGCCCGCGATGGACGGGCCGCTTGTGAAGCCGCCGGTCGCATAGCCGGAGACGTTGGCGCTGCCGCCGCCTCCACCTCCGAACAGCCCCGCGATCTTGCTGATGACGCCGGAGCCGAAGCTGACGATCTTCGATACCCAGCCGACGATCGTGCCGAGCACGTTTGCGATGGCTCCAGAATAGCCAGCAGAGGCGAGAGGAGCGGCATGATCGCATTGAGCAAGCTCACGACCGGGGGCAGTAGGGCCTCGATCAGCTGCATCAGCGGAGGCAGCAGCGGCATGATGACGCTGTTGACGATTTGCAGGGCCACTTCCAGCAGCGGGGTGATGACCGGCAGCAGCGCGGCGATCAGGTTCGCCAGCACAGGCAGCACGGTCGAGATGATCTGCGTCAGCATCGGGAGCACGGTGGCAAGGATGCTGGCGATCGGCGGTAGAATAGCCTGAACGATCTGCATGAGCGGCGGGAGTAGCTGCTGCGCGAGCTCGAGCAGGGGCGGCAGGAACGAGCCACGAGCTGAGCCAGTAGGGGCAGGATGCCCGCAGCCAGCTCCGTGACCATCGGCATGACTTCCTTCAGGGTGTCGCCCATGCCGACGAGGAAGTCCTGCACAAACGGCATACAAGCGTTGAGCGTGTCGGTGATGACCGGGCTGATTTCCTCGAAGGTGTCGGTCAGGATTGGGGCCAGCGATGTCAGCGTGTTGGCGATCATCGACGCCATAGGCAGCAGAGCCACTTCGGCCGACCTCTTGACCGCCTCGAAGGCAGAGCCGAGGTCGTTGTACTTGACGTCGTTGATCTGCTGGAGCGCGGCGGCGCCGTCATAGGCTGCGGTCTCGATGTCCCCGAGCACGGGCAGGATGCCCGCCTCCAGATCCTCGAACTGCGAGCCAAACAGTGCGACGCCGATCTCGTTGCGCTTGAGAGGATCCTCGAGCTTGTTCAGAGCCTCGACGGTGTCGAAAAATGCAGCCTGCGCGGTCTCGCCGCCGGCTGCAAAGGCCGCGAACATTTTGTCGGAGTTGAGGCCGAGGCCCTTGAAGGCTTCGGCGCTGCTGTCGCTGCCGTCTTTCGCTCTGATGTTGAACTCCTTGACGCGTCGGCCACTTTGTCGATGCTGAACAGGCCGGCGTCAGCGCCTTCCACGAGGGAGCCCATGAACTGGTCGGCGCTCAGGCCGAGGGCCGCAAACTGCGCCGAGTATTCGTTCAGGGTGTCGAGCAGGTCGCCGTTTTTGTCTGCGCCGTTCTGTGCGCCGGTGGCGATTAGGCCGTAGGCTTCTTCGGCGCTGATGTTGAAGTTTTTCATCAGAGCCGAGGCGGCTCTGGCGCTTTCACTGATGTCGTAGTCGAAGGTGTCACGCAGCACGAAGCCGGCCGCGGTGGCCTGCTCCAGTGCTTCGCCGGCAGATCGCTCGCTTTCTGCGTAGCGGCCAGCCTTCGGCCACGTCGTTGAAGTCCTCACCGAGGTTCTGCGCGTAGATGTTTTTTACACTCTCGCCCAGCGCGTCCAGCTCGTCGCCGGTGGCGCCGGTAGATGCGGAGAGCTGTTCATGGCTTTGTTGTAGTCGTCGCCCAGCTCTGCCAGATACTTCCCGGCCTCGACGACCGCCTTGCCCGTCGCCACAGCGATGCCGCCCACGGCAGCACCGGACGGCAATCGGCCTTCCAGTTTACTTTGTCGAGGTGTCCCGCGACGTTGTCCATCGCCTTCCCGAGGAGGGTCGATGTGCCGGCGAAGCTGACGACGGCTGCATGATCTTGTTTTTGCCTGCCATCAGTGTCACCTCCTTCTGTATTTCCTGAAGTTATTCCGGGGCATTGAGGCGGCCTTGTCGCGTTGCCGCTTGGCCTCCTCGGCTGCCTCGTAGTATTCCATCAGGAAGTCGGTCAGGCGTTCCCGTCGGAGCTCGCCGACTGAGGTGTGGAAGGCTCGAGAGTAGTCTCGGACGAGCTCTCCGAGCCGCTTTCCTCGGATTGTGCCGCCGACCTCGCCGTAGTAAAATTTCGGCCGATCCTCATAAGCTCCATGACGTCGGGGCCGCTGATGCGCTCGAGGTCGCTGACGTCGATGTCGCTGTTGACGGCGACGATCGCCATCATGGCGAGATAGGCGTGCAGGGAGTAGTCGAGCTCGCAGGCGCCGGCGCTGCCGCCGCCCTTGTTGGAGGTCGCGCGGAGCTTGCGGGCCTCAGCATCGGCAAACATTCCCACGGTGATCGCGTCGGTGTCATAGGTCAGAGTCTTGACCTTTTTGCCGTTGATGGTGATGGGGTTCTGGAGTGTCAGCTTTTCCATGTGTGTCTCCTTTCGATAAATAGAGGGCGCCGCCCGGAGGCGACGCCCTTCTTGTTACAGGACGCTGCGGATGTCCTTGGCGTAGTCGACGCCGCCGACGCGCATGATGGTGTTGAGCTGGTCGATCAGCCAGTATTCGTTGCCAGCGACGAAAAGCTGGTAGCGGCTGACGGCCAGCGCGATCTCGTTCTCGCTGGCGTTGCCGGGATCCACGCTCAGGCCGGGGATGCCCTTGGAGACGCAGCGGAGGAACGCCTTGCAGCCTTCGGTCTTGGTGGAGCCGTCGGAGAGCTTGACGTCCTGCGCCCAGCGGATCTCGATGGTCTTGCTCGTCAGCTTGACGAGGCTGCGCAGGCCGAGGTCAATGCCGATCTTAGTGATGGATGCCTCCATCGCCTCGATCTGGCCGGGCAGCGGCGCCGTGTAGGTTCCCATCGCCTTGAAGTCAGCCGTCACAAGGTTGACGGGAGGCAGGGCGATGGTCACGTCCTTGGCGGCGAGGACGCCGTCCACATAGACGGTATCGGCGAGGATGGGGCCCTTCAGGTCGAGCCACAGGTTTGCCATTACTCGTCACCTCCTTCGTAGTAGACGGAGAAGCCCGCGTCGGTGTAGGCGACGTAGACGCTCGCAGACTTGAGGGGCGGGGTCGGGGTGACGGCGATGTCCCAGCGGAAGTCGCCATTCATCACGTCGGTGGTGCTGTTCTCGCTCTCGAGGAACAGGATCACAGGGGATCCGAGCAGCGCGCCCATGCTGACATAGCCGTCGAGCTTCTCCTGCTCGCGGTTGATGATGCGATCCTTCAGTGCGCGGGTCATGGGCTCGTCGATCTCCGGGCTCCACTCGCGCTGGAAGTCGTTGGTGATGTGCATGAGCATCCGCATGGAGACGTCGAAGATCGCGCGGGGATCCACGTCTGCGCCGTAGGTGTAGGCAGCCGTATGGTCGCCCCACAGTACCCATTCGCCGCCCCATGCCACGGCGGTGCTGATGCCGTTCTGCGTCAGCTCCTTGCCGCTCTGCTGGTCGAAGCCGCGGTTTTTCGCATTGGCGCCGAAATACTGCTTGATGACGGGGATCGCCTTGTTGCCGCAGGTCTCCATCGGGACGCTGTTGTGGCTGAAGTCGGCGCGCATGAGCTCGACCACGGCCAGCGTGCTCAGGTGGAACACGTTGCCGAGGTTGTCCACAGCCTGCGGCCAGTAGACCTTAGAGCGCTCGCCGGTGAAGGCGTTGGCCTTCTTCCATGCGATCGCCTTGGTGATCGTGTCGACGCGTGCGCGGTGCTGTCCACGAGGGGCAGGTCGGCCACGACGAAGGCGTCCCAGTGGCCGTTGATCTTCTTGCAGGTCGTCAGCATGGCGTTGTAGACGGCAGGGCTGTGACTCCAGCCGGGGGCCGCGATCAGATTGCAGACCGCGAACTGCTCGGGATAGAGCAGCGCGATCGCGCTCAGGCCGCTGTACTCGCCGGAGGAGGTGACGCCGCCGATGATGTCGCTGTCTGCGATCTCAGAGTCGTCCACCTCGCTGAAGCTGGCCGTCAGGCTGCCGGCGAGCTGCGCGTCGTCCTTCAGGCTGGTGATGATGACCGTGCCTTGGTGAAGTTATAGTCCACAGCGTAGTCGGTGCCCTCGACGTAGTTGCCGCTGTCATTCTTTGCGATGGTCAGGGTGTCGAGGATGATCTTGTCGCTGGCGAACTCGGCGCGGCCGCCGGTGAAGGTGAGGGTCTTGGTGGTGGCCGTCTCCTTGCGGTGCTTGCCCGCGGAGGGGTCGAGCACATTGATGACGTAGATCGGGCCGATGTTCCCGAGGGTGTTGTTGAAATGCGCGTACACGGCCTCGCACAGGGTAAAGGTGCCCCAGTCGGACGAGTAGCCGATCTTCTTCTGCGCGTCGACCAGACTGGTGATCTTGATCGGCGCGTTGATGATGCCGGCCTTGCCGAAGTCGCGCACGAGGTTGACGGGTGCCGTGCCGATATAGACCGGCGTGGTGCCCGCCTGCACGGCGCTCTGTGCCACGGTCTCGCCGATGTGGCCGTAGGCGCCGTAGAGGTATTCGTTTGCCATCTGCTTATCCTCCTTTGCATGAAATTAGAGCAGCCGAGTGGCTGCCCTTAAAGCAGGTGTTGGTAGCTTTTCGGGTTGCGGGTCAGGGTCTCCTCGACGGAGAACTCAGCCCATGCAAACCAGTACGGGTAGAAGTCGGGGACGGCGTCTTGCTCCGCGACGGGGCCGAAGGTGATGCCCTTCTCCTTGATGACGCGGAGGTCGCGAGGTACTCGGCATTTTCAATCAGCCGGAGGGCTGTGTCCACAAAATTCCATGCGTCACGCCAGCCCTCTCCGTTCTTCACGAAGTAGGAGGCCGCCGCCTCGTTGTATTGCTGGATGTAGGTGCCGCTGCCGTCGCCCTTCGGTTTGAAGATGTCGGGCCCGTGGTAGCCGGATCCCACGCTGAGAAGCAGAGCCGGATCTTGATGTCTCGGGCACTCTGGAGCAGGTCGTCGTCGCCCTGAACGATCTGCACGCAGACCGACGGGATCGGCGCGGCGATGTTCGGGGGCGTCCTGTCCTTCGATGGTACGAAAAGCGAGAACGCGGCCGGGTTTACCAGCTTGTATGGGTAGGAGGCGTCCGTTGCGTTGTCGTCGGGGAGCTTCAGCTTGACCAGAGGGCAGACCTTGGCGGTCAGCCAGTCCCGGACGGTTTCGATGCTGTTGACGATGGACATGGGGCACCTCCTACATGGTGACAGTCTGGCCGAGGGCCACGGTGGCGATCCCCATGTCCTCGCTCCAGTCGTTGACGATGTACTCGCGGCCGTCGACGTTGAGCCCTTCGCCCGCCGGCGCCGAGCGGGCAGATCCTCGACCGCCGCATAAAGCAGCAGAGAGGACTCCGCGACGCTCAGCTCTTGCCCCCCTTGGCGTTCCTTCAGGCGTTGTCGTCCAGCACGGCGGCGATGGCTCTGCCTTCGACGGTGTGCTTCTCACCGAACTCGTCGAGATTGAGAAACGTGCGCCGACGGTCAGCCTCGACCATCGCCTTGAAGCTGAAGGCCATCAGACGGGATCGGCGGCGCCGATCTGAGGGGCTCCTCGTCGTCGCGCCGTCATCAGGCTGCTCGGCCTTGGTGGCCTCGATGGCAGCGATGACGTCGGCCTTCTTGCGCATAGCAGAGGCGTCCACGCCATAGCGCGTGGCCACTTCCTTCAGCTCGTCGAGCTTCATGTCCTCGTTGTACTCAGGGGCCTCGTCGGCCGCGGTGTTGGTGCTGGCAGGCTCGTCGGCGTCGTCGCCGGGAGCGGGTGCGGGCTGCTCGGCAGTCTCGCCCAGCTCGCCGATGTACTTGGCGACGCCTTCCTTCACCAGACGGGCCTCCAGCTCGTCGTCGAACTTCTGAGGCCGTCTGCTTCAGTGATGGGGATCACCTTGCGGCCGTTATAGTAGCCGAAGGTGCCTTGATGATCTGGATCATGCTCTGCTCCTTTCTGCTGCGCTCAGTCCGTCAGGCGTCCGCAACGATGAACGGGTTCTTGTTGTTGGGGATCATCAGCGGGCGGCTGGAGATGGTCAGCGTGCGGCTGTTGCCTTCGGCGCTGCTCACATACTTCGGCACGCGGCGGCCGGCGTAGGTGTGGAACTCGCCGTCGCTCTGCTCGACCTGAGAGACGCGCCGTAGGCGGTGCGGCCAGCGCCGGGAGCGGTGAGGACGCACTTGCCGGACGGGATGTAGAGCTTGTCGTTGCCCTCGTCGTCGGTGTAGGTCAGGTCGTAGGAGATGACGCTGATGATGCGGCCGAGGACGTTCAGGCGGGCCACGATGGCAGCGCCGTCAGGCAGCAGCTCAGGCTCCACGTTGCCGATCTCGATGCGGCGGTTGTCGAGGAGCTTCTGCACGGCTGCGTCGTTGATGATGGTGTCAGCCACGTCCGGGGAGCAGACAGATCAGAAGCGCGGAGGCCGCGCTTGGTCAGCATACGGATCATGGCCTCCAGATCCTTCAGGATCTTGCCGCCGGTGGCGTCCCACTTGGCCGTCGGGGTGTAGGTCGCGGGGTTGCTGGCCTCGGAGTAGAAACGGATCTCCATCTCGTCGGCCTTGTCGACGTCGTCGGCGATGTGCTTCATCACGCAGCCGTTGGTCAGCATGGTCTCGGCGGCCATTGCTTCTTCGCGGTTGGTGATGAGCTCGCCCAGCTCGTCAGCGTCGCGCAGGATGAGGGTCTGCTGGCGCTGCTCAGGAGTGAGCTGAGAGTAGAGAGCCTCGCCGAAGCCACGCTTGCGCAGCTCGTCGAGGGTCAGGACGCGACGGGGAGCCACGAAGGGCGGGGTGTAGCGTTCCATATTGTAGCCGGCGCGCAGGACGGTGACGCCGCCCTTGCGAGGGGCCACGAAGGGCGCCAGCTTCTTGCTGCCGTCACGGAACTCGACGAGCACGTCGTCGGTGGCGAAGATGTCGCTCGCGTCGTTGGTGGGGAAGTAGCGGTCACGCAGGAAGGTCGCAGCAGGGGTGAGCTGCTGCACGGCCATGAGCAGCGTGTGGGTGTCGTAGAAGTTAAAAGGCATTTTGTTGTCCTCCTTCTCTTAGTATTCGATGGCGTCGGAGAGCAGGATGCCGGCCTTGCGCAGCTCCTCCTCGTCGGTCGCCTCAGGGTGTAGCCGCTTGCGACGGCCAGCTTGTTGCGGGCGAAGTGGCCGGTGCGGTAGGCCAGCACGGTCACGTCCGCGGGTGGTGCCGACTTCCACGTCCTCGGCGAGGATGCAGTTGGCGGTCAGGGTTTCGTTGGTGGTCGCGGTGGAGCCGAGGATCACCAGCTTGCCGTCGCCGGCGGTGCCGGCAGACAGGGCCAGCACGGTGCCGCGCTTATAGGTGGCGCGGCGGTGGCCTCCTTGCGGATGGTCACGGTGAACACATCGGCGACGGGCTCGTTGGCAACGATCAGGCCGTCATAGCCGACGCTGCCGAGGTTTTCGTCCAGTCTCTTGCTCATTACTTCTTACCTCCGTTCTGAGACTTGGTGGAGTTGTAGAGGCCGACGATGGCGTCCACCTTTGCCTTGTCGTCGCTTTCGCTGCCTTCCTCGCCGCCGTTAGGGGCAGCGCCGACGCCGGCAGCGCCGGACTCGTCGTTGTCAGCCTTGGCGTCCTTCAGGTGCTTGGCACCGAGGGCCGCCTGCTTCTGCATAGCCTTGAGCGCGAGCTGCTCAGCGGTGCAGGGGGCCTCGCCGTACTTGGCGTCCCTGACGAGCTGCGCGTCGCCCACACTTGCGGCGATGCTGTCGATGGCCTCGATGCGGGCGCGCTCCTGCGTTCTGGCAGGTTCGGCCGCCTGCTGCTCGATCTGAGCCACGACGTCGGGGTGCTGTGCTCTCATTTCTTCGATGGTCATGGTCTTGTTGTCCTCCTTCTTGGGGCCGTCGTTCTTGGCGGCCGCGTGTTTATTTCCAGCCGCAGGGGCGGCGTGGATGCTGTTGTCGATGGGGATCGTCCCCGGGATGTGTCTGAAGCCCTTGACGTCGTGCCGGATGCCAGCGACGAGGAGCACCTTCTTGTCGGCGCTCAGGGTGACGTCGGGGCCTTCGTCTGTGAGCAGGGTGTCGGCAAAGCCGTTGTCAATGGCCTCCTGCCCGACCATCCACGTCTCGCGGGTCATCATGCTGCGGAGCTGGTCGACCTCGAGGCCGGTCTTGGCGTGGTAGATCTCCGCGATGGCCCGCTCGCTCGCGTCGAAGTCCTTCTGGAGCTTCTTCAGGTCTGCGAGGGTGTAGTAGTCGTAGAGCAGCCCGGCGACGCCGTGGATCATCACCATGCTGCGGGATAGACCTGCACCTCGTCACCTGCGCAGGCGATGACACTGGCCGCGCTGGCCGCGATGCTTCCACGACGACGACCTTGTGGCCGGTCAGGCCTTGATGGCGTTGTGGATGGCGATGCCGGTGTAGAGGTCGCCGCCGCAGCTATTGATCTTAATGGTGATATTGCTCTTGCCCTTGACGGCCGCGAGATCCTCCATGAAACTCTCGGGCGCGATGTAGAGGCCGGGCTCGGGCTCGCCCGTCCACCAGTCCACAGGCTGACGGCTCACGACGTCGCCGTAGAGGGTGATCTCGCCCTCGTCGTCGCCGATGCTGGCGACGTTCCAGAACTTGATCGGCGTGCCCGCAGTCTGAGGCCCGGCGCAGAGCCGGGGAGTGTTATGCGTTCTCATGCTTGTCTCCTTCCTTGATGCTTTTGATGGCCTCGGCGACGATCGCTCCCGCAGAGCTGCGGAGATCGTGCCGCTGGCGCTGTGCTCTGGTCGACCTGCCCCTGCGCTGCGCGCAGCTTCTCGTTTTCCCGAGTGAGCTGGTCGACGTTGGCGTCCCACTGACCGCCGTTGAGTCGGATGGTCGCCTGCTCTCTGGTCGTGATGCCTTCGCCGATGGCGAGGATCTCGGCCGTGATCTCCTTCGTCGGGTCGAGCTGTCCCTGAGAGGGGCCGATCCACTCGGCGCCGAGGTATGCGGCGCGGATCGCCGGATCTGAGAAGAAGCCCGGGGCGCTGATGCGGCCGCGGGCGACGGCTTCAGAGAGCCAGATCTCATATACCGGCGTGCAGAAGTCATCGACAAACCACTTGCGCCTCATGCGGAACGCCTTCCACGCCTCCATCAGGGCGGCGCGGCTGGCGCTGTACGAGCTGTTGAAGCTCTTGAGCAGAAGGTCGGCCGGGATCTCGAGCGCCGCGCCCACCTGTTCGCAGATGGCGCGCAGGAATGTGTTGAAGCCACTGGCCGGCCGCTTGGGGTCTGCAAAGGTCACGTCCTCGCCGGGCTCCATGATGTTGATCTGGCCAGGGCCCATCTCGTACTCATTAGGATCTCGGCTCACCTCCGGCAGGCTGCTCCCGACCTCGTTGAACGGGTTGTCGCCGGCGCCCGCCTCGGTCTTGATGAAGGCCGTGAAAAACGACTCGACGACCGCCGCAGTCAGCTCGCTCTCGGTGTAGCGGCGAAGCTGGAGCAGGGGCTCGATGACCTGCGCGAGATAGCTGACACCGCGGTATTGATCCGGGCGCTCGCTCTCCATGACGTGCAGGATGTTCGGCAGGCCAGTCCGCTCGCCGTATGCCTGAACACGGGCCCACGTCGTCGTCGTGCTGCCGAGCTCGAAGGGGTAGGTGCTGCGGATGTGGTACGCCTCGATCTGGCCGTCGTCGTTCACCTCACGCCGTCGTAGATGGTGTTGCCGTTGGCCGCCTTGCCGGTGGTCAGCAGCATCGGGGTGATGATGCCGGAGCCGTTGGCGTGGCGACTCGGTCGGCCTCGATCAGGTGCAGGCGGTAGCGAGTAGGGCGTGAGCGCGTCGGCTCGTACTGCTTCACGACGGCGAACACGTCGCCGCTGACCAGCCACGAGGAGAGTGCGAGCTGCTGCATGGCCTGCGAA